>Ga0182741_1000048_pt1 | contig 200206 bp, 167 predicted proteins | sample eDN5th37CBELigOP_FD_128874 | JGI IMG/M metagenome (GOLD analysis project Ga0182741, IMG submission 128874) | Enriched Organic Plus compost microbial communities from Emeryville, California, USA - eDNA 5th pass 37_C BE-Lig OP (version 2) (version 2) ...
AAGAAGAGCACTTCGCCACGTTTGATTTCATCTTCATAATTGGCCAAATACACAGTTTCATACCGCTCCATGCAAATGGGGTCGCCATTGTCGAGGTAATAGGTTTCTGAAAATTCTACGGAGTCAACTGAATAACGGACCTCGAATTCGAGGATTTTGTTATCCTGGGCGGTATAGTACCAGGTTTCTTTGTAAGGACGGTCGGCAGTTGCCCATTTCACGAGGTAAAAAGTGCGCTGGTGTTTTAAGGCGGCGCTGTCGGCTGCTGTGATTTTTTCGTCTACGTAGGTGCGCCAGTCGCTGCGGTTTTGGGCAAAGGAAGTGAGTGTGGTAAAAATGAATAACACAATGCACGGCCACCATTTTTCCAGGTGATGAAGTAGTGTTGGGAGGAATAAGGACCGTATCGCGCTGCGCGGGAATTGCATTAAGTGTAAGTTACGATTTTTTGGGACGTTTTGTCCACACGATACCCGTCGGCACGGGCACCAGCAGCAACTTACTGCATTAAGTTTGTTTCATGGACGGGGTAATCCGGAAATGAGTCCACACAATAGCGCCAACGGGGGATAGGGCGATAAAGGATGCACCAAAAAACCAGCAGCCTGTTCTACAGGGAAAAACTAAAATTTCGGGCAAATTACTTTCAGCAGGCTGCTGTTTTCCTGATCGAGAAAACCAATGTAGGAAAGGGAAATTTCAAACCCGCCACGGCCCTGGCTGGCGGTTTTTAGCGGAGAAATATTGATGTCGTAACTGATGGCAATGGAAAGCGGTTTCCTGTCCAGTTTCAACACAGGGATCAATGCATCTTCCCACCGGAGAAAAGCGCCAAAATGCACCGTATACAACGGGTCATCCACCATACCCCCCAGCTTATGCGAATACAAAGCCCCGGCAATGGTTTCCGAAAATGAACCCTGTACCGATTGATCGGCCTGGATGATAAAGGAAGTAAAGTCATCAACATTCAATCGTACCCCGGCAGAAAATACATATTTCGGGTTCAGTTCAATATCGGGATTGCGGTAAAATGAATTTTTAGGACGGTTCAGATGATGATAGGCCGCACCGATAAATAAACTGTTCCATTCATCCGCACCAAAAGTAGTATTGAAACTCATCCCCACGCTGGCGTCCCAGGTAGTAAAATTGGGGGCGGTGAATGTTTCGCCGATAGGCAGACTGGGATCAAAGCCGCCGCCATTGTATTGGTTATCGGTAGTGATTTTGGAGTAATCGATCGACTTGCGGATCATGCCTCCCATAAAACCCAGGGAGAGGTACATGGTCTTTTCATTGCTCAGGCTTTTGTGATAGTTCAATGCAGGCAGCAGGTGCGTAGTGATCAGTCCTACGGTGCCTGCCTTGTCGTACAATACCTGCAGCCCTGCTGTGATAAAATCATCATTCTTCCTGATCGGCATTTTGTATTCTGCATTGAGGGAGCCTGTGCGATAACCATTGGTCACACTGTTCCACTGATCGCGGTACACGCCCTGCACGCGGATATCGCCGGTATAGATGCCTGCAAGTGAAGGGTTGCGCAGCAGTGGCGCCTCGAAGAATTGCGAAAAATGGATGTCCTGCGCCTGTGCCGTCACCATCCCCATGCACCAGCATACGACGGAGCACAGCCACATGCGTCCTTGCTTTCTTACAGACCACTTTCCCGATCCTGGTAACATATATTTCATTGTGCTCCGGTTAATTTGAATTCACAAAATGCAAAAAACAATTCCTATCGTATCAACATCACATTGCCTTTAAACGGTACAATCTGCCCATTATCGCACACAAACTCGATGATGTACACATATACATCCTGCTGCGCCGGTTTCCCTTTATAGGTGCCATCCCATCCGCCCGACGGACTCCGGTCGTTGGCCATGAAGTTGCGTTTTTCGAAAATCAGCTCGCCCCAGCGGTTGAATATCTTCATGCTGTTCACCCTGAAAATACCCTTGCCCCTCGGCGCAAAAATATCATTCTTGCCATCGCCATTGGGGGAGAAAGTATTGGGCACAAAATAATTTTCCTGATTGCATACAACCGTTACCGTTATATCCTTCGATGCCTGGCAGCCGTAAATGTCTTCCACCGTCACCTTATAGGTGGTGGTAGATACGGGGTTGGCAAAAGGCGTTGGGCAGTCTGTGCACGACAGTCTGGTGGGCGGCGTCCATATATATTGCGCTATATTTTCACTGTAGCTGACAGGCAGGGTAATGCCTGTGCCTACGGGAATAACAGGGTTTTCCGTAACAGTAATCTCGGGAGTGGGGGGTACGAGTATATTTTTCGTAGTGGTGTCACGGCAGTTCAGGAGATTGCTGGTGACCAGCGTCACTATATATTCGCCTGCTGCCCCATAAGAAGTTGTGACTGCCTGCTCATTGCCGGTGTCGCCATTGGCCAGGTTCCAGGCCCAGGTAATGGCAGTGTCGGGGGTGATGAGTTCACCTGTCAGCCGAAGCATTTCATCAATACATACAATATCTTCTCCATTGATCTGTACATGAGGCGTGCCGTACACCCGCACGGTATCATGGCGCACATTGGTGCATCCTTCTTCGGTAGTAATATTATGCGCCACGATGTATGTACCCGGTTGTGCATAAAAGTGTACCGGGTTTTCATCAGTTGAAGTGTTGCCATCGCCAAACTCCCACAGCCGGCTGCGCACGGGGTCGTTGGGGGCCAGGGTATAGTTCTGGAACGAAACGGTACCCGAGTCGCAGAAAGCGCGTTTATCCTTACCAAACAAGGGAATGGCGCCGATTACTTCGATGGTTTGCGAGCCGCTGATGTTCACCTGGCAATCCTGGCTGTCGCGCAGCAGGATGGAAGGAATATAATTCCGGGGTTGCGCATAGAAATGCTGCAACACGGTGTGCTGCGTGGTGTCCAAAGCGCCGTCACCAAAATACAGCGTATGGCTGGTGCCCGGTGGCCAGGTAAGTGAAAAATCAACCAGCAATTCGTTGCAGGCGCGCAGGGGATTATAGGTAAGGGTGGTATTGGCTCTCGGGTTATACACATTTACATTGGCAGTGGCAGTGTCGTAACAACCACCATAACCCCGCAGGATCAGCCGTGCGGTGTACGACCCGAAAGCATTGTAGAAATTACTGGGGTCGCGGAGGGTAGAGGTGTTGCCATCGCCAAAATCCCAGTGGAACGATTCATAATCCTGCCCCTGGAACGTAAATTTCGTTTCAATCGGCGGGCAGATGGTAGAAGTGTCCGTCACCGTAAAGGCGGCCTTTGGCCTGCGTGTAGCAATATAACTGTTTCGGATAACAGAATCCTTGCATCCTACCGAATCGGTAATTACGAGTTTTACGGTATACTCCGCATCGTCTCCGGTATAGCTGTGTTCAGGATGCCGGTCTGTTGACGTATTGCCATCGCCAAAATCCCAGAACCAGGTTTCTACCAATCCTTTGGAAGTATCAGTAAACGCCAACGGCACATCCGGACAAATGGTAGTATAGGCGGAGCGGAAGCCGGCCTGCGGCCTGGTAATGCGAATGCTGTCGGGGAGCACATAAGTATGCCGGCAATTGTTGTTGTCCACTACGGTAAGGCGAATGGTATAGGTGCCCGTGTCGGCAAACGTATGTACAAACGGGGCTGTGAGCGATTGGGCAGGTTGCCCGTCGTCGAAATTCCAGAGCCATTGCGTAATGGGGTCTTCGGACGTGCTTTGATCGGTAAAGGTAATGGGCGTATTGCTGCAGGCGCCGGGATCGTTGGCGATAAAGCGGGCGGTAGGGCCGGTAACCCTTACGGCATTCGGCAATACTTTGGTATCCTCGCAACCGTTGATATCTGTTATGCGCAGGGCTATATCATACACGCCATTGGCGGGGAAGGAGGCCTGGATGCTCCGGTTAGACACTACAAACGGACCACCTCCCAGCGACCAGGCATAGTTGAGGATGTTGGAGGGATTGCTGTTGACCGCTGTCAGAACAAAGGCTTCGTTCCGGCAAACTTTCGTTTTGCTGATGGTGAAATCGGCAATGTCGGAAACCAATCGTACCTGCTGGGTATTGTAATGGGTACAGCCCCCGTTCGTCACGGTAAGCGTTACATCATACTCGCCGAGCGCCGGGAAGGTAAAGCTCACATCACCCCGCACATCAGAAGTGCTAATAGCCGGGTATCCAAACTGCCAGGTATAGGTAATATCGCCATAGGCGGAATCCGTTTTTGACCGGTCAACAAACGTTACCGTTCTTTTATCGGTACAGGATACTTCAATATCAAAATCGGCAATGGGTGGTTTGATATGTACCGGTTTGGTAACCGGGTCAGAGGGGCAGGCATTATGGTAGGCCGTTAGTGTTACATTGAAAAACCCGGTGTCGGTAAAGGAATGTATGGGATTGTCTTCTTCCGAGGTAACGCCATCGCCAAATACCCAGAGCACGTTGTCTACCCCATCAGGGTGGGTAGAAAGGCTGGTGAATTGTATGTCTGCTGCAGCGCAGGTGTCGGGCGTGGTCATCTCAAAATCAGCCACAGGTTTTGTTCCTGTTCTGATAGCGCCCGGAAATACGATGGAATCCGTGCAACCACCGTTGGTGGTTATGCGCAGCTTCATGGTGAAGGTACCTACTTCCGTATAGGTATGGGCAGGCGGTGTGGCTGCTGTGCTGGTAAACCTATCGCCATAATCCCAGAACCAACTGGCCACCCCGTCAACCGCGCTAACGCTGGGCACAGGCTGGAATGTAAAAGGAATACACCCTCCTGTAGGGACATTGCCAATGCGAACGGTGGGTTTAATGATCCTTATGTAATTATTCGTACTAATCGAATTGGTGCAACCGGCTGCCGTGGTAATCGTGAGCGTGACTGTATACTGTCCTTCGGCCTGGTAGGTATGAACAGGATGTTGTTCGGTAGAAGTGGTCCCGTCTCCAAAATCCCATAACCATGACACGGCTTCAGGTGACAAGTCCTGGAAATTCACCGTAAAAGGCGCGCGGCAACTGACAGTTTCCGATGCTGTAAAGTTTACTGTGGGGAGTGGCAACACGGTAACCGTTTTGGTTACGGAATCTTTACAGTTGGGATAGGTGTTTACCAGTTTTACTGTGTAATCGCCGTATGCTGTATAGCGTGTAGTGTCATTAATATTGGTACTCTGCGAACCGTTGCCGAAATCCCATAGGGCAGATACCGGGCCCGGCGAAGAACCATTCTGAAAGTTGACAGGAGTGTTCAGACAAAGTTCATCCGGTACATCAATAGCAGTGCCATAGGCAGTAACAGTAACCGGCTTTACAACGGTATCGGCGCAACCGTATTCACTTCTGCCAATCAATTGCACATTATAGGTGCCTGGATCAGTATAGGAAGTGGTGGGATGCTGCTGGGTGGAAGTGGCGCTATTGCCAAAGTCCCATTGCCAGGTCATATTGCCCGGCCCGCTGGTCTGGTTAATAAAGTTGATATTGAAAGGCCCCCGGCAGGTAACCGGCTCACTGTTGTTAAATTCCGCCGTTACACCCGGCACTATACGGATATGCCGAACCCATGTGCGCGAAGCTTCGCAACCGGTACTGCTCACCACCCGGAGACCTATCGTATAAAAGCCTGTTTGATTATAGGTTTTGCGGGGATTTTGCTGGGTAGAGGTTGTGCCGTCGCCAAAACTCCATTCCCAGGTGGTGAGGGTGCCCGCGTTGGCGGTACTCATGTCGGTAAACTGCACCTCCACCGGTACGCAACCGATGGTTACATTGGAAGACATGGCCGGGGTGGGAGAAGGATAAACCGTTATATAGTCTCTTTTGGTAATGCCATGGGTGCCATCGGCATTCTCTACCACCAGGCTCACGCTGTAGGTGCCAGGCTGGCTGAAAGTAATGGTAGGATGCTGGTTGGTAGACAACTGGCCGTTGCTGAAACCCCAGTTCCAGGAGGTAGGGTTGCCGGTAGACTGGTCCTGGAAAGTCACTACCAGCGGGGCACAACCCGAGGTGTGGTTGGCAGTAAATTGCGCTACCGGTGCCTGCGCCAAAGCCTGTTGTATACCGGCCGCCACAAGGAATGTCATTACGCACAGGGGACGGGACATACTGCGGCGCAGCCATGATACAATCCCCCGGGTCACTCCAAAAATGCTTTCAGAAGGTAATAGTGGAATAGCGATCAAGTGAAAATGTTTATTGAATTACAGGGCTATCCAATCAGCCACCTAACCTTGCATGAAAACCCTTTGAATGGATGACAACCTGTTGCTTGCCAACAGGTTAGCGAACAATGCCTGCAACATTTGCCTATGGTCAAAAGTTGCAAGCGGGTGCGAAGTACCGAAAAATCCCCGGTACCTCATAGCCTGTTTGCACAGGATACCGGATACCGCGACCACAGTCGGGTGAGCGCTGTGCTGCCACAACTGTCCGGCCAGGCCGTTGTCTGCGCGCACGGGCAGTTCAGTACACGGTATGGTGTTCAGGGCTTTTTCCGCAACCGGAGCACATTTTTGCCATTGGGGGTGGTGGTTTCCGCTTTTACATAGTCCCAATAACTGTCTTTGATCAGCCAGGTTGCGTTTAGTTTTTCAAGAGGATTTCCCGCCGAAGGGAATTCGGACGTTATGGAATAATTGGATGTATTGGCGACCCACGTACCATTGGCAACATTCGTTCCAATTGTACCTGTTACCGTTCCGTTTTCAAAAAAACGAAAGTCGTAGTTGAGGAATTGCGTGGTGATATCCGCTGTATCTTCAAGGAATTGTTCAACGATCCAGATGCCTGTGGTCATCGCTTCCAGTACTTTCTTCTCCACCTGCTTTTCAACATACTTCTGACAGGAAATGCAGGAAGCCACGATAAAACCTGCTATTAAGGGTAAAATTTTCTTCATAGCACAAGGTTTAAGGCATCCGGCCCGGTATCCGGCGCATCCGCCGCCCGCTTAATACCGGTAAATATGTTGGTATTTTTCAGTGGCATATTGGATAAAATAGTCAATGTTCAGGGTTTCTCCGGTCACCTCCCTGCTCAGCTCCTCACTGGTATATTTACGGCCAAAAGCATGTATCCGTTTGCTCAGCCATAATAATAACGCAGAAGTTTCTCCCTTTTGTATTTGACCGTACAGGTCTTTAACTTCCTGGTTCACAGTATGAAAGAATTGGGCGGCATAAAAACTTCCCAGGCTGTAGGTGGGGAAATAGCCAAAACTGCCATGACTCCAGTGCACATCCTGCAGGCAGCCCTGTCTGTCGTCAGGCACCACCACCCCGAGGTATTTTTTATAGTGATCGTTCCAGAAAGCCGGGATATCCGTCACTTGCAGCGATCCTTCCATCAATGATTTTTCCAGTTCATACCGCACCATCACATGGAAGTGATAGGTGAGTTCATCGGCTTCAGTGCGGATCAGGGAGGGTTCCACTTTATTGATGCCCCTGTAGAATTGTTCGGTAGAAACATCGCGCAACTGGTCAGGAAAATATTCTTTCATCAGGGGCAGGAACCGTTCACAGAAAGCCATACTACGGCCTACATGATTTTCCCATAGGCGTGACTGTGACTCGTGTATGGTATAACTGGCCGCTTCGCCCAGTGGCAATCCATACTGTGCGTCGGGCAGATGCTGTTCATAAAATGCATGACCCAGTTCGTGGATGCAGCTCCAGGTCATATTGGCTATATTGTTTTCATCGATGCGCGTGGTGATCCGCACATCATTGCTGTTGAAACTGATGCTGAACGGGTGTTCGGAAATGTCCTGCCTGCCGGCTTCGAAATCATATCCCAGTTCTCTCAGCAATTGCAGGCCAAAGGCCCATTGTTTGTCTTTGGGGTAATGCCGGTACAGGAAAGCGTCGTCAACCTGCGGGCTGTTGCGCACCTTTTCCAGCAGCGCCTGCAAGGGCGGGCGAACGGCGTCAAATACTTTATCGAGCAAGGCAACGGTGGCTCCCTTATCGTGATCGTTCAGTAACGCATTGTAGGGATGGTCTTCATATCCCAGGTAATCGGCTTCCTGTTTTTTCAGTGCACACAATGCTGCCAGGTCGTTGGCAAAAACGGTAAAATCGTTTTTCCTGCGAGCTTCCATCCAACTGTGGAAACTTTTGTTGACCGTTTCAGACATCTGGCGCACAAATGAGGCAGGCACCTTTTTGTTGCGGGAATAATCTTCCCAGGTAAGCGCTACATTCTTTTTTTCATCCGGCGATAATCCTTCCGTTTCCATCAATTGCTCCAGCAGGCGGCCCAGTTTTTCATCTGTAAACAGCTGGTGACTGATCTCATTCAAAGTGGCTATCTGTTGTCCCCTGATGGACGCCCCTTTGGGCGGGAGGTAAGTTTCCTGGTCCCATTGCAGTAATGCGCTGGCATGCCTTACATCGGCTATGGTGCGCATTTGCTGAACATACTCCTGGTACAAAGCGTTTGACATGGTAATAGAATGTGCAGGTTTGGAAATGTGAAAATTAGCAAATGTATTTTGAAAGTGCTGACGGGCTAATGGGCACATTGATTTTTTATCCCTGCTAATTTGCTAATTTTCATTATTGCTCATTTTCGAAATTTCACATTACCTTAATTTAGCCGGTAATCTGTCAAAAATTTAGCTGGTAATCTGTCAAAACAAGGTCCCTCAGATGAAAATTGCAAATACTTATAAGTTATCAGCGGCTGTTGCAGCATTGGTCCTCACCAGTATGATCGGCCGGGCACAGTCCATTGATTCCATGATCAACGTATACGGAGAGCGTTTTCCACAGGAAAAAATATATGTACACTTCGATAAGCCGGCTTATAACTCCGGTGAAACCATCTGGTTCAAGGCCTACCTGTATTCCGGGATAGCGCCCAGCGGCATCAGCCGAAATTTTTATGTGCAATTACTGGACCCATCCGGTAAAGTGTTGCAGGAAAAGATTCTGCCCATTTTTGAGGCCAGCACTGCCGGACATTTCGATCTGCCCGCCACGCTGAATACCCCAACGGTGGTGTTCAGGGCCTATACCACGTGGCAGTTGAACTTCGACAGCAGTTTTATCTATACCAAAACTTTCCGCATTCTCGATAAGAATCTGCCGGCTGCCACCGCTTCCGCAAAAAGCACCACCAACCTGCAGTTCTTTCCCGAAGGCGGCGACCTGGTAGAAGGACTGGAATCGGTGGTGGCATTCAAGGCTTCGGATATGTATGGATTGCCGGTGGATGTGAAAGGCACCATTAAAGATGGCAGCGGCGCTGTGGTGACCGAATTTGAAAGCGAACACAATGGTATGGGACGCATCGTGTTGGAACCAAAGCCGGGCCAGCAATATGTTGCGGAATGGCAGGATGAAAAGAAACAACTGCGCAAAACTCCCTTGCCCACCGCCAAAAAAACAGGGGCCGTTTTGCGTTGCACGCAACAGGACGATCGTGAAGGATTTGTGGTGCGCCGTTCGCAACAGTCGCCCGACAATTACAAAATAATGCACCTGGTGGCCTATTACAATCAACAAGTGGTGTACAAAGCGCGCCTCAACCTGACAGAAACTTTCATGATTGGTGGCGCCATTCCCCTGGAGGGTATTCCTACCGGCGTACTGACGCTGACCCTCTTCGATGCCAACTGGCATGCAGTGGCAGAACGGATCACCTTTATAAATAAAGAAGATTATTTCTATAGCACACGCGTTACTCCGGTATTAAAAGACCTGAGCAAACGTGGCAAGAACGTAATAGAAATTGAAGTGCCCGATACGCTGCGTTCAAACATGTCTATCTCCATAACGGATGCGGGCATCAGCAATACAGACCCCGACGCAGAAAACATTGTATCCCGTTTACTCCTCAGCGGTGAACTCAAAGGATATGTGCACAATCCCTACTATTATTTCCTGGGAACCGATGAAATGATCCGTGGTCACCTCGATCTCGTGATGCTGACACATGGCTGGCGCCGGTTTAAATGGGAAGACCTGGCCGCCGGCAAACTGCCGGAGATCAAATACCCGCGTGAAAATTACCTCTCTATCCGCGCTGAACTGGCAGGCGTTTCGCCCTCACAGATCCCGAAGAACACAGAGTTGAATATTTTCCTCGAAGCAAAAGATTCTTCGCGCCAGCTATTCTCGCTGGGAGTAGACAGTACCGGGAAATTTGTGGAAGACGGCCTGATCTTTTTTGATACGGTAAAAGTGTTTTACCAGTTCAACAACAACAAGCACCTGGCCAATCGCGGCACCATGAATTTTACCAACGGCACCTGGAAAAATTATGGCACCCTGCGCCCTGACTCTACCTGGCGCATTCCGTTGCCGGTGGATTCTTCCATGCTGAACCGCGGGCGTTTGTTTGCCGCAGAAGCCAACCGCATTAAACCCGACCTGGAGAAAAAAGTGCGAACGCTGGAAGCAGTAACTGTGCGGGCACGGCAAAAATCGCGCACCGAACAAATGGACGCAGAATATACCAGCGGCCTGTTTCGTGGTAGCGATGCCGTAAGTTTTGACCTGGTGAATGATCCGGTTGCCGCCGGTTCCATGAATATTTTCCAATACCTGCAGGGCAGGGTAGCCGGCCTGCAAATCAGCAATGCTATGGGGGGAACGCCTACGCTCACCTGGCGCCAGGCAACGCCCACCTTGTTCCTGAATGAAATGCAGGTAGACGCCAGCACACTGCAAAATATTCCCGTTACAGATATAGCGTATGTAAAAGCGTTTCGCCCGCCGTTCTTTGGTGCCCCCGGAGGCGGTGCAGGTGGCGCCATTGCCGTATACACCAAAAAAGGTACGGAACGAGGACCTAACGACAACTCCTCGCCCGGCTTATCAAGAGGAACGCTGGTAGGGTATGCGCCGCCGAAAGAATTTTATTCACCTGATTATTCAAAGGAATCGCCCCTGGACGATGTAACGGACGTGCGGAGTACCCTGTACTGGGCGCCGTATGTACTAACGAATGAGGGTAACCGAAGAGTGTCCATCACTTTTTATAACAACGATATGTCTACCCGCCTCCGCGTGATTCTCGAAGGCATGAATGAAGAAGGAAAGCTTACGCGGGTAGAGAAGATTATTGAATAAACGCAAAAAAACAATCAGTTCTCGATCACTGTAATGGTTTTATTCGCACCTGCTTCGGCAATGGAGGAGGAACCTTCATTGAGCGAGTCGGGTTGCGGTGGCATGCGGTTGTTGTAGGTAAGAATAAAACCCTTGTACATTTTCATCATGGGGCCGCTGAACTGCACAATGCCTTCATCGGTTTGTACTTCGCCCTTAATAAACAGCGTATCGCGGGCAGGCTGCAGGGTAAAGTGAAAATCATACGACTGTTCAGGATCTTGCTTATCTATTTCGAGATCGTAAAAACAACTATCGCTATAAGTAATGATCAGGGCCAGCGACTGGTATTGTTTGGGCATGAAGTTCAGCCGGCTGTTTTTAAGCACCATTTTTAATGGTGTGGAATCGGGCTGGAGCCAGGTACTGTCCAGGTAATAAATTTCCGTAGGCTGAGTGGCGGCATATACCCGCACTTTGTTAATCACTGCCGTGTCTTTGTTCTCCAGGTTCAGGGAATCGTACTGGCCGGGCGGCGACTGGTACCTTGATATGAGGTACATCACTACGCCTGCCACCAATGTAACAGCCAGAATCAACCATGGAGTTCGCATGCTTTTGAGTTGGTAGGAAAGGTACTGCAATTAGTATGCCTTTCCGCTCTTCCCCTGGTTTTAGCGCGCGTGACCTTGTGCACAGGACTTTCTGAAGTGCCAGGCCCGCTTCACAAGCATGCGGACTTTATCTTTGCCAACATGAAAATAGCAGACGTTATATCCCATCTCGAATCGCTGGCGCCGCTGTCGTTGCAGGAGCATTACGACAATGCCGGCTTGCTTACCGGTAATGCTGCCTGGGAATGTACTGGCATTCTGTGCACCCTCGACGCTACGGAAGCAGTGGTGGAAGAAGCCGTTCGTACCGGTTGCAACCTCGTGGTGGCGCATCACCCGATTATTTTCGGCGGGCTGAAAAAAATAACCGGTCGCAATTACGTGGAGAAAGCGGTGATTGCTGCTATCAAGAAGGATATTGCGCTGTATGCTATTCATACCAACCTCGATAATGTGCTGGGAGGCGTTAACGGCCGCATAGCCGACCAGCTTTCACTGATCAACCGCAGTATATTGTCGCCAAAGGCTGCCACGCTGAAAAAACTGTTCACGTTTGTACCGTTGGAACAGGCGGAACAGGTGCGCGCCGCCATCTTTGCTGCAGGCGCCGGCCATATCGGGCAGTACAGCGAATGCAGTTTCGGTGTAGAAGGTACCGGCACCTTCAAAGGCAGTGAAGGCACGAATCCCTTTGTAGGGGAACCGGGCAAACGGCACTATGAAAAAGAGCTGAAAATAGAAGTGATCTTTCCGGCATGGCTGCAGGGCAGGGTGGTGCGTGCTATGCTGAACGCGCATCCTTACGAGGAAGTGGCTTATGATGTGGTGGAACTGGCCAATGAACATCCGCAGATCGGGGCGGGGCTGATCGGGGAACTGCCCGAACCCCTGGACGAGCGGGCTTTCCTGCAGCGGCTGAAAGAGGCATTTGGGTTGACGGTGATCCGGCATACTGCCCTGCTCAACCGGCCGGTGCGCAGGGTGGCCGTATGCGGCGGAGCCGGTAGCTTCCTGGTTTCCAAAGCGTTAGCGGCCGGCGCCGACGTGTATGTCACCGCCGATATGAAATACCATGAATTTTTCGACGCCAATGGCCGGATGGTGATTGCCGACATCGGCCACTTTGAAAGTGAACAGTTTACGACAGACTGGCTGGGAGCGGTTTTGCAGGAAAAATTCCCTAACTTTGCCGTCCTTAAATCGAAAGTAAGGACCAACCCGGTATTTTACTTTTTGTAGTGAGATGGAAAGTGTCGCATCGCTCCGGGAACGGAAGATGAACGGCAAACAACAAACGACAAACCACAATTATTATATGGCGAACGTAAAAGATTATTCCGTTGAAGAGAAATTATCCTCTCTGGTAGCGCTGCAAAAGATCGAATCAAAAATTGATGAGATCCAGATACTCAAAGGGGAGTTACCAATGGAAGTAAAAGATCTGGAAGATGAAATCCAGGGATTGCATGCCCGCCAGACAAGAATCGAGGAAGAGATCAATGGCATACAGGAGTTCATCAATCAGAAGAAAAATGCCATCAAGGAAGCCGAAGCACTGATCAAGAAATACGAAAAGCAAAGCGAGAATGTAAAGAACAGTCGTGAGTTTGAGGCCATCAACAAGGAAATCGAGATGCAGCAACTGGAAATGAAGCTGGCCGAAAAACACATCCGCGACGCCAACGAAGAAATTGCCGAAAAGGTGGTAGTGCTGGACAAAGCCAAGAAAAATGTAGCCAACAAAGAAGGCGTACTGGCCACCAAGAAAGGCGAACTGGAAAAGATCATTGCTTCTACTGAAAAAGAAGAAAAGCACTATAATAAACTGGCTTCCGAAGCGCGCGAAAAAGTAGAAGAAAGGTTGCTGAACAGTTACGATCGCATCCGTAAAAACTACCGCAACGGTCTGGGTGTGGTGCCTGTGGAAAGAGATGCCTGCGGCGGTTGCTTCAATGCTATCCCCCCGCAACGCCAGAGTGAGATCCGTCAGCGCAAGAAGATCATTGTATGTGAAAACTGCGGACGTATTCTCGTTGACCGCGATCTGTTCGACAGCGTTGACATCAAGTAAAATAGTTTCAGCCTGTTTGTTTAATGAATGTAAAAAGGTGCCCCATTGGGCACTTTTTTTATTTGTGACTATATTGGCAGCATGAACCAATGGCCTGGCATGTTACGTATCCATCCCGGCAAGGGCGCTTATCGGCTGGATTTTGTAGTGGTAATTACCTGTTTAATGTTGGCATGCGTGCCCGTTGCGGGACAAAAAGTATTTGATTTCAATGCCACCTGCCGCGAAGCCTATAAAGCAATCGTTCAATTGAAGCTGCAGACCGGCCAACAATTGCTGGATAAAGCGAAAACAGCCAACCCCGATAACCTCGTGCCGGTATTCCTGGAAAACTATATCGATTTCTTCACGTTGTTCTTCAATGAAGACCCCGCTGAATATGCCAAACGCATCGAAAATCCTGGCAAAAGGCTCGACCTGATCAATGAAGGCCCTGAAACATCGCCGTTTTATTTGTATTGCAAATCGGTCATCCATTTTCAATGGGCGGCCGTGCGCATCAAATTCGGTTATACATGGGATGCAGGATGGTCGTTCCGCAGATCCTTTTTGCAGGCAAAGGCCAACTATAAGGCATACCCGTCTTTTCCGCCTAACCTGCTGTTTACCGGCGCCATGCAGGTGGCGGCAGGCACCATACCGGACGGTTACAAATGGCTGAGCAGCCTGCTGGGCATAAAAGGCACCATCAGCGAGGGCATGTCGCGGGTAGAACAATTTCTGCAGGCGGATGATGAATGGGCGCAGCTGTTCCGGGAAGAAGCTATTTTTTATTATTGCTATCTCAAATTTTATGTAGCCAATGACCGCGAAGGCGTGTTTCATTTTATCCGCAAGCAAAAACTTGATTTGCACAACAATCACCTGTTCGCCTATCTGGCCGCCAACCTGGCGCTCAACAGCCAGCAGGCAGAGATGACCAAAAATATTATTCTCAACAGGAAGCAGTCGCCTGAATATTTTGATATGCCTGTTTGGGATATGGAACTGGGTTACGCCAAATTATTTCACCTGGAACCGGATGCGGCTTTTTACCTGCAGCGTTTTGTGGACCGCTTCAAGGGAAAATTTTACATGAAGGATGTATTGCAAAAACTCAGCTGGTACTATTACCTGCAGGGCGATCAGGCAAAGGCCGAAGCCTGCCGGAAAAAAATTTTAAAAAGCGGCAATACGGAAACGGAAGCCGACAAACAGGCGCAAAAGGAAGCAAAAACAACCCAATGGCCGCATCCCCTTTTGTTGCGTGTGCGACTGCTGAACGACGGCGGATACCATCGTGAGGCCATCCGCCTGCTGCACGGGAAAACGGCCAACGATTTTGCACTACCAGAAGAAAAGCTGGAATTCGCCTATCGTGCCGGTCGATTATATGATGATCTGCATGCCGATGACCAGGCCATTGAATTTTACAAGGAAGCTGTAACGCTCGGCGAAAAACGCAAAGAATACTATGCCGCACGGGCCGCCCTGCAGATCGGTTTTATATATGAGCAAAAAGGCGACAAGGCTGCCGCTATTTACTGGTTTCAGCGCTGCCTTTCCATGAAAGACCACGATTACAAAAACTCGCTCGACCAACGGGCGAAAGCAGGATTGGCACGCTGTCGGGATAATTAATAAACTATGGGGGAAATATGTTAATTCGCCATCATCCCCCCATTGTTACATTACCTGATTACCCTTTATATTTGTTTCGTGCTAAAGAAACTTCATATTCAGAACTACGCCATTATCGAGGAAATCGAGATAGATTTTTCCGGGCAGTTGAATATTATTACCGGTGAAACAGGCGCCGGTAAATCGATATTGATGGGTGCCTTGTCGCTGATCCTGGGCGATCGGGCAGATACCTCCGTGTTGTTGAACCGCGAAAAAAAATGTTTTGTAGAAGGCGTATTTGCTGTGGCCGGGAAAAAGGAAGTACGCAACTTCCTGCGCGAAAATGATCTGGATACAGAAGAAGAACTGGTGATCCGGCGCGAAATCAGCGCAGCAGGCAAATCACGCGCTTTTGTAAACGACACGCCGGTAAACCTTGAGCAACTGCGCACGCTCAGCACCCTGCTGGTAGATATCCATCGCCAGTTCGATACGCTTGCATTGGGTGAAAGCGATTTTCAGCGCGAAGTGCTGGACGCCCTGGCAGGGCACCAGGAGTTGTTGTCGCAATACCAGGACGTGTTTGCGCAATGGCAGCAGCACCGCAACGAGCTGCAATTGCTGCAGCAACAAAAAGACCAGTTTACCCGGGAATATGATTACAACAAATTCCTGTATGATGAACTGGAAGAAGCCGCCTTTAAGGAAAACGAACTGGAAGATGCGGAAGCTGCCTTGCAGATGCTGAACAATTCGGAAGGCATCAAGATGGCGCTCTCGCGGGTTACCTACGAACTGAATGAAGGCGAACAGCCCATGGTGCAGCAGTTGAAAACGCTCATTAACCAGTTACAGCCTTACAGTACTTATCATGCTGAACTGCCAGCGCTGCTGCAACGCCTGCAGTCCGTACAGGTAGAACTGAAAGATATTGCAGGCGAAGTGGACACCATCAACGAGCAGGTGCAATACGATCCGCAGCGGGTGGAGCAACTAAACGACAGGATTTCACTGGGATATAAATTGCTGAAAAAACACGGCGTGCAAACCACGCAGGAATTGCTCGACATCCAGGCCAGACTGGAAGAAAAACTGCAGGCCGTGTTGAACATTGATGAAGCCATTCAGCAAAAGGAAAACATCGTACAGCAATTATTGCAGCAGGCAGAAGCACTGGCAGACAAGCTTACTGCCAACCGCACCAAACAGGTAAAGCCGCTGCAGGACAAGGTAAACAAATTACTTGCACAGGTAGGCATGCCCAATGCCCGTTTGCGTGTAGACATAGCACCGCACACAGCCTTGCAGCCGTTTGGCAAAGATGCCGTGGAATTTTTGTTTGATGCCAATAAGAGCAACCGCTTTGAACCTGTGCGCAAGGTGGCATCGGGAGGGGAGCTGAGCCGGTTGATGTTGTGCATCAAATCGTTGGTAGCCCGCTCGCTTGACCTGCCCACGTTGATATTCGATGAAATAGATACCGGTATTTCGGGTGAAGCTGCCCGTCAGGTAGGTATTATTATGAAAGAACTGGCGGCACGCCGGCAGGTGATCTGCATTACGCATCAGCCGCAGATAGCCGGCAAAGCCGATGCGCATTATTTTGTGCATAAGGAAATTCGTGGCGAGGCGGTAAAGACCGGCATCCGTTTGTTATCGCAGGAAGAGCGCATTACTGCCATTGCCAAAATGCTGAGTGGTGAAAAACCAACCGCAGCAGCCCTGGAGAATGCGCGTGAAATGGTGATGAACTGATCGCGGGCTGCCCAAAATATCATTTAACCATGCGCTCCTTGTTAATCTTTCTTTTCCTGCTGCTTGCATTGGTGCCGGCATGGTTTTTCAACAGGTATCTGCAACAGGTGGTGCAACCGCGCCAATCATTCTCGCGGCTTTTGTTGTATCTTTTTATTGTATTGGTTTTTGTAGCAGCATATACTTTTTTACTGGTTTGGCTCGTTACAAAGCTGTTTCCTCCGGCGCCCGTTCAATAGGCGGGGTGAATGCTCCCTGAAAAATTATTCCACATTCCTGCTTTAACAGTGATAGATAACCTATATTAGCACTAACAATCTTTCCCGGCGGCAGCAATCATTGCAGCAGGGAAAGTTGTATCATCTGACCAGCTTCACTCATAGTGCGTTGCCGCACCGTTGCGCACATCAAGCTTATCAACATTTTTCCCGACCCGCAAGGGATTTCCGAGTTTTCTTATTGTTCACATCAATCATTGGTTCGTATGACATGGAATCCCGATGCAAGTGATGACCTGAAAAAACTGGGCAACAACCTGCGCCGCCTGCGGCTGGAAAGGAAGCTGGACATCGATACCGTAGCGGCTGCCATCAACATCAGGCCGGAAATGTTGCAAAAGCTCGAAGAGGGTTTATATCCCGATTGCGAAATGCTGGTGCTGTTTGATCTGGCAGAATATTACGGCGTGTCGGGAGAGGAACTTTTTCGTTAAAGCACACAGCTACAGGTAACAGGATTTGCGCCTTTTCTCTTTGGTGGATTATTACAGGAAGCCTGTTTTCTTTTATGAAGCCTGCTTCCTGGTATTGCCTTGTCTTTTGTCTCCAAAAGAAACTTTATTTTTACCGCCTTAAATCACAAAGGGGGAGTGGCTCCTCCTGCAGAACAAACACCTATCTATCATGGCACATAACTTACTTAAAGGAAAAAAAGGTATCATTTTCGGCGCACTGGATGAAAAATCCATTGCCTGGAGAACGGCATTGCGTTGTTATGAAGAAGGTGCGCAACTGGTGCTCACCAACGCCCCGGTAGCGCTCCGCATGGGAGAAATCAACAAACTGGCCGAAGCAGTAAAGGCTCCGGTAGTAGGCGCAGATGTAACCAATATGGACGATTTGAAAAAATTATTTGAAGAATCCATGAAGCATTTCGGCGGCGGTGTTGATTTCATACTGCACTCCATTGGTATGAGTTTGAACGTGCGTAAGGGTAAACACTATACCGAAATCGATTATGGTTTCAACCAGAAGACGTTGGACATCTCAGCCATGTCGTTGCACCGGGTGCTGCGCACGGCCTGGGAAATGGATGCCATCAATGAATGGGGCAGCGTTGTAGCGCTCACCTATATTGCAGCGCAGCGTGTGTTCCCCGACTATAATGAAATGGCCGATGCCAAGGCATTGCTCGAAAGCGTTTGCCGCAGTTTCGGATATCACTATGCCGTAAGAAAGAAAGTAAGGGTAAACACTGTATCGCAATCACCCACACGCACCACAGCCGGCAGCGGTGTAAAAGGCTTCGATGGTTTTATCAACTATGCAGAAAAAATGAGCCCGCTGGGCAATGCCACTGCCGATCAGTGTGCCGACTATTGCGTAACGCTCTTCAGCGATCTTACCCGTATGGTAACCATGCAGAACCTCTTCCACGATGGCGGATTTTCCAATACCGGTATTTCGCATGCAGTGATAGAACAGATGGAAAAATAAATGGTTTATTTTCTTCCCGAAAACAAAAAACCGCCTGGCATCACCAGGCGGTTTCAGTTATTTTTTTGGCAAGTAAAATTTAATATTCGTCTTCATTGAAAAAGAAATCGTCCTGGCTGGGGTAATCAGGCCAGATGTCTTCAATGCCTTCATAAATTTCACCTTCATCTTCCAGTTCCTGGAGGTTTTCCACTACTTCAATAGGAGCACCGCTACGAATGGCGTAGTCAATCAACTCATCTTTGGTAGCAGGCCAGGGTGCGTCTTCCAGATAAGATGCCAGTTCAAGTGTCCAAAACATGTGCTGCCTGTTTTAATGTTTAATCCAATTGAATTTACTTTCCAGGGTCCAGACAATAAAACCCAGTTATGCACAGCGACAGTCCTGGGTTTACCTACAATTTTTCGCAAAAGTAAATTTCCTAACGAAAAAACCAAATCAATCTTTTAACAAGAGCTATAAAGGAAACCTTAAAAAAGGAAAATTGTTCAGTTCGGGTACAGCCGGACAGTTTTTTTCGCAGGAAAAACGCCCCACTTCTCCGGGGTTTCCTGCAGTTGGCAATGGGAAAATTACCTGGTTGGAATAGCCTGGAGGCTCTATGGCACGCGCTCACCAGCGACGATGGGAAAAATACTTGACTACCGGAACCGCTCCCCACAAATACCTGAGCGGGAAGCCATTGGTTTGTAGTATCTTGACGCTCCTAATGCAACTAACCAGCTGTACATGTTAACTGCCACCAATATTCATAAATATTACGGACAATTGTGGGTGCTGAAAGGCGTGGACCTCACGGTAAACCAGGGCGAAATAGTGAGCATTGTAGGCCCTTCGGGTTCAGGAAAAAGTACATTGCTGCATATCCTGGGCACCCTTGACCATCCCAGCCAGGGCGAAGTATCCATCAACAACGAGCGGATCAATTTTCTGAACCATACCCAGGTGGCCCTGTTCCGCAACCGCCATATCGGTTTTGTGTTCCAGTTTCATCACCTGTTACCGGAATTTACTGCGCTGGAAAACGTGTGTATACCGGGCTGGATGGCCGGTCGGCGCAAAAAAGAAGTGATGGACAAAGCAGTGGCATTGCTGCAAACTCTGGGTTTGGGCCACCGTATCGACAATAAACCCAATGCGCTCTCGGGCGGGGAACAACAGCGGGTGGCTGTGGCCCGCGCGCTCATCAATAAACCGGATATCATCTTAGCCGATGAGCCTACCGGCAACCTCGATTCCGCCAATGCCCGCGAATTGCACCGGTTATTTTTTGACCTGCGCAAGGAATTCAATCAAACCTTTCTTATTGTTACGCACAACGAAGAACTGGCCCAGATGAGCGACAGGGTATTGCATATGATGGACGGGAAGATAGTGTAACGGGCAAAAGCCCGCGCCGGGAATGGCCCGCATTTTCCAGTTGGTTAATTTACCCTCGGTTTCCACGGCGTTTCCGGCACGTTCAACTGGTGCCCTATATAACGGGCAAGCACAAACAGGTAATCGCTGAGGCGATTGAGGTATGTGAGGATGATGGGCTCCACTTGCCCGCCTTCCTGTTCCAGACGCACGCAGCAACGCTCGGCTCGGCGACACACGCAGCGTGTGATATGGATCTGGCTTACTACCGGGTGCCCGCCTGTAACGATAAAACTTTTCATTTCCGGGATGCTTTCATTCATCCGGTCAATCTCTTTTTCCAAAAGCGTTATATCAGCATCTTTCAGGTCAGGAATACGTAGTTTCGGCTCTTTCACCGGGTCGCAGGCCAGCGATGCATTGATGGTAAACAAACGGTCCTGTATTTCCTGCAACATAGTGGTTGCTGCACCAGGTGTAATGATGTCTTTGCACAAACCGATCCAGGAACTCAGTTCGTCTACTGTGCCATAAGCTTCAATACGCAAATGCGATTTGGGTACTTTGGTGCCGCCGATGAGGGCGGTGCTCCCCTTATCGCCTGTTTTGGTATATATCTTCTGTGCCATAATAGTGCATTCCGCTATTTAGCCAATTCAACTTCCGGGCGAAGGGTATCGCTTTCAATCACGCCATCGCGGAGGCGTACGATGCGTTTGGCGTAATGGGCTATATCTTCTTCGTGCGTTACCAGTACTACGGTGTTGCCCGCTTCCTGGATTTTGCCAAAAATTTCCATGATCTCGCCGGAAGTTTTGGAGTCGAGGTTTCCGGTGGGTTCGTCGGCCAGTATAATGGATGGATTGTTTACCAGTGCACGGGCAATGGCTACACGCTGGCACTGGCCACCCGAGAGTTCGTTGGGTTTATGGTCTTTTCTTTCTTCAAGCCCTACTTTCTGAATAACGGCCATGGCCATCTCGGTACGCTGCTTGCGGCCTACGCCGGCATATACCAACGGAAGGGCCACATTTTCAAGGGCCGTAAGCCTGGGCAACAAGTGGAATTGCTGGAATACAAACCCGATCTCTTTGCCGCGCACATCGGCCAGACTGTCTTCCGACATCTTGCTCACGTCCTGCCCGTTGAGCACGTACCTGCCGCCGGAAGGGGAGTCGAGGCAGCCCAGGATATTCATCAGGGTACTTTTACCCGACCCGGAAGGCCCCATCAGGGCCACATATTCATTTTTGTATATATCAAGGTCTATTCCCTTCAGTACGCGCAATTCCTGCTTTCCCATGAAATAGCTCTTGCGGATTTGTTCCAGGTGTATGATCGGGCGCATAACAGGCTTTCTTTTCTCAATAATTGAATTGTTTTATAATCCCTTCAACAGTACATCGGCACATCAGCTTTCCCTGCTGATTACCTTGGGCACTTTGAAATAAACCCCGTCGGTTTCAGGCGCATTTTTCAATGCAACTTCCCGGGGAACAGAACCTTCCACCACATCTTCTCTCAATATGTTCACGGCTTCTGTCATATGCAGCAAAGGTTCCACCCCTTCGGTATTCAGCTCATTCAGTTTGTCTACAAACCCGATCATTCGTTGCAAATCCTGGCGGATCAATTCTTTTTCCTCCTCCGCAAACTGCAGCCGGGCCAGGTTGGCAAGTTTATCTACCAGGGCTATGTTTACTTCCATAGAAACAAAAATAGGGAATGGATTTGGGTTTCGGACTAAAACCCGAAACTCCTTATCTTCGCCCTCCCTATGCAAGAGCGAGTAAATAAACAGATTGTCATGAGCGGCATCCGGCCTACGGGGTATCTCCATTTGGGGAACTATTTCGGGGCGCTGCGCAACTATGTGCGGATGCAGGAGGAGTATGAGTGTTATTTTATGGTGGCTGACCTCCATTCGCTCACTACCCACCCCGATACGAAGGAACTCAAAAGCAATATCAGGCGGGTATTGGCAGAACACATTGCCTGTGGCATAGATCCCGATAAAGTGGCCCTTTATTGCCAGAGCCATATCCGTGAAACTTCAGAACTGTACCTCTATCTCAATATGCTGGCTTACGTAGGGGAACTGGAAAAGACCACTACGTTCAAGGAAAAAGTTCGTTTGCAGCCAAACAACGTCAATGCCGGATTGCTGACCTACCCGGTATTGCAGGCGGCAGATATTGTACTGCACCGGGCTACGCTCGTGCCGGTGGGTAAAGACCAGGAGCAACATCTTGAAATGGCGCGCAATTTCGTAAAGCGCTTTAATTACCGCTATGGTGAAACCTTTCCTGAACCAACTGCATTCAACTATGGTTCAGAGTTAGTGAAAGTGCCGAGTCTCGATGGCGCCGGCAAGATGAGCAAGAGCGAAAATCAATATGCCACCCTCTACCTGTCTGACAGCGATAAGCTGATTACAGAAAAAATAAAAAAGGCCCAAACCGACCAGGGTCCCAAAGAACCCAATTCCCCCAAACCTCCTTACATTGAAAACCTGTTTTTGCTGATGCGGCTGGTGAGCAGTGCCGACACGGTCAATAAGTTTGAAGAAGATTTCAACAACTGCACCATCCGCTATGGCGATATGAAAAAGCAACTGGCGGAAGATATGGTGAAATTCATCGCGCCGATCCGTGAAAAGGCGGAAGCGATCCAGAACGATGAAAAATACCTGAAAGACATTATGGAGCAGGGCGCAGCCAAAGCGAGGAAAAGCGCCGCTGCCACCATGGAAATAGTGCGGGCAGCAATGGGACTGATATATTATTAAATTTCAGTAATAATACCCATTTGCAAATAAGAAAGAATCTATATCTTAAATGACCGGACGGGTATACCCATCCCCGGCCTGACCTATTACCACTACAAGCTAACCAGGATCTTGAACTCTATAAAAAAATGGCAAAGAACAGAAAACCTAAACATATTGCCGTAGCGGGGAATATTGGCGCCGGTAAAACAACCTTGACAGAGTTACTCAGCAAACACTATCGCTGGATTCCCCAGTTTGAAGACGTAGACCAGAACCCTTACCTGTTCGATTTTTATGAAGACATGCCCCGCTGGAGTTTTAACCTGCAAATCTATTTCCTGCACAACCGGTTAAACCAGTTACTGGAAATTCAGCGTGGTACCGAAACCGTTATACAGGACCGGACTATTTACGAAGATGCCCACATATTTGCTCCCAACCTGCATGAAATGGGTTTGATGAGCAAACGCGATTTCGATAATTACTTCAACTTTTTCCAGACGCTGAAAACCATGGTGCAGCCACCCGACCTGATGATTTATCTCAAGGCATCGGTACCTACACTGGTGGCGCAGATTCAAAAGCGTGGCCGCGAATATGAAGAGAATATCCGCCTCGATTACCTGAAAAGGTTAAACGATTATTACAACAAGTGGATCGAGAGTTACAAGGAAGGTCCGCTGCTGATCATCGATATCGACAAAAATAAATTTCCTGAAAATGATGAACACCTGGGTGAAGTGATCCGGAGGATCGATACAGAGTTGTACGGGTTGTTTTAGGGCTTGATGGCAATAATTGCTTTAGAGCGCCCGGGCCATCCAATCCGGCGCGCTGGTAGAAAACACCAGTTTCCTGCTGATCATTCGGAAAACACCGTCCAATTTTAGCCGGACCACTGGTACCCAACACTGGTTTCTTCCACCGGTACTTTGGGTTTTCCCAGCCGGCTATCACGGAAAGCATTATAGGTGAATGGCCGGAACTATTGTGTGGCCGGCAATGCAGCCTTTTCACTTCTGGTAATTCGCATACGCCTGCAGGCTTTTCAGCTCTGCGGCAATTTTCTTTTCCCATTCAAGCTGCTTCGGGCGGTTACGGCTGTAGTCGGTTTCCTGGTCGTATTGGTGCTGTGCCTCGTGGTGCATTTTCATGACGGAATTGTAGATGCGGTTTACGTCATCGCCCACAGTGCCGGGGTTGAACTTGTATTCTTTCATGGCCTTGTACAAACGGCGGGCATGCACTTCGGCCAGGTCAAAATGCCCTTGTTCATGGGCCAGTACATCGTTGTTACGGATACGCACCCACGATTTTTGCTTGTTGAAAGTACATTTGATGGAATACACCAGTTCTTTGTCGTCGTATTGAAATTCAATATTGATGTTGCTGATGGTAAGCGCTGCATTTTTGGAACCGGGGTCTACCGGGCCGCGGAAATCGTCCCAGGTGAGCTTGCGCGAAGATGTCCACGAGATTAAGTGGTTGTCTTGATGTGCTATCAACACGGTCAATAATAGTGCAAACAGATTTGCTAACATAGTAGTGAATAATTGAACAGGCCTGAACCCAATTTCTTTCAAAAAACGTAAATGAATTCACAAAGTTATTCAAAGGAGTGGTACTATATAATAACACAAAGAGGCTGTCTCCTGGAGACAACCTCTTTTATGGCAATAATCGTTGAGGCCGTTGTTTTAATTATATGGGGACTAATATCAAAAAAATAACCGAAACTTAATGAAAAATTCTCAACTATATTTTTGGTCCGGCTTCCCGTACTTCGGCCTGTACGCCGGCGGCATACTTTTCGAAGTTGCGGGCAAACTCTTTGGCCAGCGATACAGCGGCTTTGTCGTATGCTTCCTTGTCGGCCCAGGTGTTCCGCGGGTTCAATAAATCGGCAGGAACATCCGGACAATGGAGCGGCATAGCAATTCCAAAAACGGGATGCATATCATAGTCCACCTTATCGAGATGACCATTCAGGGCAGCTTCAATCATGGCGCGGGTATAGCCTAATTTCATGCGATGTCCAACGCCATAAGGGCCACCCGTCCAGCCGGTATTCACCAGCCATACTTTCACATCGTGCTTTTTCAGTTTTTCACCCAGCATTTCAGCATAGCGGCCCGGATGCAGCGGCAGGAAAGGCGCACCGAAGCAGGCGCTGAAGGTTGACTTTGGTTCTGTTACGCCTGTTTCTGTACCGGCCACCTTGGCGGTATAGCCCGAGATGAACTGGTACATGGCCTGTGCCGGTGTGAGCCGTGCAATGGGCGGCAATACGCCATAGGCATCGCAGGTAAGGAAAAAGATGTTGTGGGGAATGCCACCTACTGCCGGCTCGATGCTGTTGCTGATATAATCCAGCGGGTAAGAAACACGGGTGTTTTCCGTGATGGCACGGCTGGAAAAATCAATGGTATTGGTGCCGGGGAAGAAGGTGGTGTTTTCTACCAGTGCGCCGGGTTTGATGGCCTGGTAGATCTGTGGTTCCTTTTCTTCGGTAAGATCAATACACTTGGCATAGCAGCCACCTTCAAAATTGAAGATGCCTTCGTCTGTCCATCCGTGTTCATCGTCGCCGATGAGCATGCGCGAGTGATTGGCGCTTAACGTGGTTTTACCAGTGCCGCTCAGCCCGAAGTACAAAGCCGTATCGCCTGCCTTGCCAATGTTGGCTGAACAGTGCATGGGCAATACGCCTTTTTCCTGAGGCAGCAGGAAATTCAGTACGGAAAAAATGCCTTTCTTGATTTCGCCGGTGTAACCCGTACCGGCAATGAGAATGGTGCGATGCTTGAAGCTAACCACCACCGCATTGTGCTGGCGGGTGCCGCACTCTTTGGGATCGAGGTGAAGACCGGGCGCCGACAGGATATGCCAGTCGGGCTGGAAGTTTTCCAGTTCCTCTTCCTGCGGACGGAGGAACATGTTGTACACAAACAGGTTGTTTGCGGGTCTTTCATTGACTATCCTGATCCGTAACCTGTAGCGCGGGTCGGCGCAGGCTGCCGCATCACGTACCCACAGCTCGGGCAGGCTGTTCAGGTAGTCGGTAATCTTTTTTTGTATGAGGTGGAAATAAGATTCTTCAATGGGAAGATTAAACTCATTCCAGTGGATGGCATGCTCCGTGACCTCATCCCGTACAGTGAATTTGTCTTTCGGGCTGCGACCGGTAAACTCTCCGGTGTTGATCACCAGCGCCCCGGTATGGTTCAATTCACCTTCTGCGAGGCGCAGCGAATGCTGCACCAACTCCTCAGGACTGAGCTGGTAGTGAATGATATTCTGGCCATGCAGGCCAAATTTTTTCAACGCTTCTTTCGGTTCCGTTAGGATAGATACTGACATAACAAGCGGTATATTTAAGTGAGGAGACAAAAGTAGAATTTAATAATCTCTAATACAAAGGCTCATTTCGGCCAATTATTTGATAAAATCTAATAAAACGTTCAATTTATTGAAATATTGTTAACTAACGAATGTTCGTGTCAACAAACTTAAGACAGATTCTTCATACAATCAATTTTTTCAAAACCTTAAAATTCTGTGTTAATTGACCAGGAACAGGGGGTAGTCGATGGGAACAAGCATAAAACGGGCAATGGGGCATTGGCCATGCGAAATAAGGAGAAATTGGCGGGATGTTATAATTGGCCATTAACCATTCATTTTCACATTTTCACATTTGCCAATTTTCTCATTCCCTAATTCGCTATTTTGCACGCCTCTATGAAGTATTTACCACTCGACCCCGATATTTTTATTCAGAACCGGAAGCGTTTTACGCAACGGATGGAAAAAAATTCCATCGCTATTTTTAACAGCAACGATGAATTGCCTACCAATGGCGATGCATTGCACCGGTTCAAACAAAACTCCGATTTGTTCTGGCTTTCGGGCATTGTGCAGGAAGATAGTATGGTGATACTGTTTCCTGACAATCCCGATCCCAAATACCGCGAAGTACTGGTGCTGGTGCGGCCCAATGAGCTGAAAGAAAAATGGGATGGCCGCCGCCTGCGTGCCGATGAAGCGCGCAGGATTTCCGGTATCCAGACCATTGTATGGCTGGATGCCCTTGAGGCGCCTTTGCAAACATGGATTCACCTGGCAGATACCATTTATCTCAACACCAACGAAAACGACCGGAAAGCGAACTGGATTCCGGTCAGGGATTACCGTTATGCCGAGGAAATAAAATACCGTTACCCGGCGCATCAATACCGTCGGAGTGCGAAAATCATGCGCGAACTGCGGGCTATTAAAACGCCCAAAGAAGTGGCCGTGATGCAGCAGGCCATAGACATCACGCACAATACTTTTTTACGTCTGCTGAAATTCATCAAACCTGGTGTGATGGAATATGAAATCGAGGCGGAGATATGGCATTCGTTTCTGTCGCAGCGCGCCACCGGGCCCGCCTATAACAGCATTATTGCCAGCGGCGATCGTGCCCGTACCCTGCATTATGTGTTTAACAACCAGGAATGTAAGGACGGAGAACTGGTATTGATGGATTTTGGCGCCGAGTATGGCGGCTATTGCGCCGACCTTACGCGCACGGTTCCTGTAAACGGAAAGTTCACCAAACGGCAAAAAGAAATTTATAATGCCTGCCTGCACCTGCACAATTACGCCAAGAGTTTGCTGAAGCCCGGAATTACCATACTGAAATATACCGATAAAGTAGGGGAGGAAGCCACAAAAGTGTTCCTGAAACTCGGGCTGATCAGCAAATCGGATGTGAAGAATGAAGACCCCGACAACCGCGCTTACCGCAAATACCTGTATCATGGCATATCGCACCATTTAGGTATAGATGTGCATGATCTGGGTACGCGCACGGAGCCGCTGCAACCCGGTATGTTGCTTACTGTAGAACCGGGCATATACATTGAAGAAGAGCAGATCGGTGTGCGTATTGAAAACAATGTTTGGATTACCAAAACCGGCAACAAGGATCTGATGGCGAAGATTCCCATCAAGGCAGAAGAAATAGAGCGGCTGATGAAGTAATTGGCTGTGCAAATGTGAAAATGTTGCGATGGCATAATTTGTCAATGACTTGCATCGTTAAAGGAGGCATTGCCACAAAACGGATTGGCATAGAACATCAGCATTGATTTCATTTTCACAATTTCAAATTTTCACATTATCACAATAACCCAATGAAGCAGATTCCTAACTTATTCACCCTGCTGAACCTTGTATTTGGCTGTCTGGCTATTGTTTTTATTCTGCAAACGGGCGAAACGCTGGTGGGACAGAGCGGGGAAGAGTGGGTGGCTTTTCTGCCGGAAAAGATCTGGTGGGGATCTGTTTGTATCGGTATTGCCGCCATCATCGATTTTCTCGACGGTTTTGTTGCCCGGTTGTTTAAAGCCACTTCCGATATGGGCAAACAACTCGATTCGCTGGCCGATGTGGTAAGCTTTGGCGTGGCACCGGGCATGATTCTTTACCAGCTGCTGCGCATCAGTTATATTTCAGAAGAAACGGGTCTGGATACGCCCATGATCTGGCTGCTGCCTGCCTTTCTCTTTCCTTGTGCGGGCGCCTGGCGGCTGGCGCGTTTTAATATTGATACTACCCAAACACACGTATTCAAAGGCGTGCCCATTCCTGCTGCCGGTTTGGTTGTGGCAAGTCTGCCGCTCATACTGTTGTATGATTATTTTGGTCTTACCAGCGTGCTTACCAACAAGTGGGTGATGTATCTGATAATCCTGGTATTGAGTTACCTGATGGTAAGTAAACTGCCGCTGATGGCGCTTAAATTCAAAACCTTTACGCTCCGCGATAATATGCCCATGGTGTTGCTGGCATTGATTGCCATAGCAGCAGCTATTTTTTTGCAATGGCTGGCAGTTCCCGTTGTATTCATCTGTTACATTGCCATATCTTTGCTGTTCAAAAATAAAATTGCATGACCTATACTGTACAGGTGAAAGTGATGCCGCTTAAAGAACTGCTTGATCCGCAGGGAAAAGCTGTTATGGGCGGCCTGCGCAGCCTGGGAATGAACAACGTAAGTGACGTACGCATCGGCAAAAACATTACCCTGCAGGTAGAAGCTGCTTCGCCTGAGCAAGCGCGCCAGATAGCAGAAGAGGCTTCCAAAAAACTGCTGGCCAACCCCGTGATGGAATATTTCGAAATCTCGGTTAATTAGTGCTATACATCGTTCCCACACCCATCGGTAATTTGCAGGACATCACCCTGCGTGCGCTGGAAGTGCTGAAGAAGGTTGACCTGATACTGGCAGAGGATACACGCACCACCAGCAAACTGCTGCACCATTACCAGGTAGAACGGCCACTCACGCCCTATCATCAGCACAATGAACACCAGGTGCTGCAACATCTCGTTAACCAGCTGCTGAAAGGCAAAACCATGGCAATGGTTGCTGATGCCGGCACGCCCGGTATTTCCGATGCCGCCTTTTTGCTGGTGAGAGAATGCATTAAAGTGGGTGTAAAAGTGGAATGCCTGCCCGGACCTACCGCCTTTGTACCCGCGCTGATCAACAGCGGGCTGCCCACACAACGGTTCGCGTTTGAAGGTTTTTTACCCCTGAAAAAAGGACGGCATACGCTGCTCACCCATCTTGCCCGCGAAGAACGCACCATGATTTTTTATGAATCGCCTCACCGTTTGCTTAAAACGCTGCAGGATTTTATTCAATATTTCGGAGCAGAACGCCGCTGCAGCGTGAGCCGCGAACTCACCAAACTTTTTGAAGAAAATGTGCGCGGAACTTTACAGGAAGTACTTGAACATTTTCAACAGAAAGATGTTAAAGGGGAGATTGTGATTGTGGTAAGCGGCTGTGAATAGGTTTTATGTTTTTCTTTTCACCATCGGGTGCAATCTTTGTAGCATATTTATAAAATACCTCCATCATGAAAAAAATATTGCCTTTTGTAGCGATCGTGATACTTGTATTGTGCTCGTATCATACCACTCTTGCCCAGTTGCGCAAAATACCGGCGGCAGTAACAGATGCCTTCCAGCAAAAATATCCCAATGCCTCCCACGTGGAGTGGAAAGATAAAATGACCAGTTTCGTGGCGGTATTCAGGATAGATGATGTGCAGTACGAAGCCCGCTTTAATAAACATGGCGTATGGAAAGAAACCGAACATGCTGTTACAACCGAAGATATTCCGGCAGCCGTTCAGCAGGGATACGACAAGAGCAAATATGCAGAAGAATGGAAAATAGAAGCAGTATATAAAATACTGCTGCCCGACGACAAGGAGCAATACAGGCTGCTGGTGAGAAAAAGCGATTTGCAGAAAAAGAATTTGTTATTTAACAGCAATGGGCGGCTGATCAAGGATAGTATTGCACTGTAATCTTTGCTATAATTATGAAAAGTTGAAAGTCCGAAAGTCGGGAACTGCTTCTTCCCGACTTTCGGACTTCTTTCATATCTTCCAACCGTTTTTCGGTTTCGATGCAACCAAAATGCGCCCTTGTTTCTCTTACTGGTTACAAAGGCAAACAATAAATCATCAGCAACATAAAACCCTGTAATAATGTACAAGAAAATCTATGTACTCCTGATTGTTTTTTTGCCAGCCACCGTGGTATTTGCCCAGCCAGACAGATGGCAGCAGCGGGTAAAATACACGATGGACATTAACATGGATGTAACCACCAACCGTTTTACCGGCAAACAAAAACTGGAATATACCAACAATTCCCCCGACACCCTGAAGCGGGTGTTTTATCACCTGTACTGGAATGCGTTTCAACCCAACAGCATGATGGATGTGCGTAGCCGCGAACTGGGTAAAACGCGTATCAACGATGAACCCGATTGGGATGGCCGCGTGCGCGACCGCATAGCCAACCTGAAAGAAGATGAAATCGGCTACCAGAAAATACTTTCCCTGAAAATGGATGGTGTGCCGCAAAAATACAAGGTGCACGAAACCATACTGGAAGTGATACTGAGCAAACCCATCCTGCCCAAATCGAAAGTAACTTTCGATATGGATTTTGAAGCGCAGGTGCCCTTGCAGGTGCGCCGTGCAGGACGTGATAATCCGCGTACGGGTGTACGTTACTCCATGAGCCAGTGGTATCCCAAAATGTGCGAATACGACTATGAAGGATGGCATCCCACGCCTTATGTTGCCCGGGAGTTTTATGGCGTGTGGGGCGATTATGATGTAAAAATCACCATCGATAAAAATTACCTCATTGGTGGTACAGGTTATCTGCAAAACGCCAATCAGATCGGCCATGGCTATGAAACGCCAGGCGCCAAAGTAACGCGTCCTGCCGGCAACACACTCACCTGGCATTTTGTGGCGCCCAATGTACATGATTTTATGTGGGCCGCCGATCCTGAATATGCGCATATCACCCGTAACATTACGAATGGTCCCACCATTCACGTGATTTATAATCGTGATGAAAAAATATTGCGGCAGCAGTTTGAACAGATGAGCGCTACCAACAAAAACCGCTTCGACAACAATGTGGACAACTATATCAGGAGTATTGACGACCAGTGGGAGCAGATTGCAGATGCGGCCGTAATTGTGCTGCCCTTTATTGAGAAGAAGTTTGGAGAATATCCCTACAAGCAATACACCTTCATTCATGGTGGCGATGGCGGTATGGAATATCCCATGGCCACGCTGGTGTCTGGTCCCAGCCTGGGCACAGCTTTTCATGAATGGATGCACAGCTGGTACCAGATGCTGCTGGCCACCAACGAATCGCAATATGCCTGGATGGACGAGGGATTCACCAGTTATGCTACGGCGCTGGTATGGGAATACTATCGTGCAGTAACCGGGAAGGAAGTTACGCAAAGCGAAACCGGTACCGGCCCGCGGCGCAAAATACTGGTTGATTCGCTGGCAGGCAGCCGCTCCTACATTACCGGCAACAACCCGCACCGGGATGCCTACAATGGGTATTTCTACCTGGCCCGCAGCCGGTATGAAGAACCGATGACCACGCACGCCGATCACTTTGAAACCAATTTTGCCTATGGACTGGCCGCTTATTCAAAAGGCGAAGTATTCCTGGAGCAACTGGGCTACATCATTGGCGCTCCGGTGCGTGACCAGGTATTGCTGGAATATTACAAACAATGGCGGTTCAAACATCCCAACATCAACGACTTTATGCGCATAGCCGAAAAGGTGAGTGGGATGAAGCTGGACTGGTACAAGGAGTATTTTGTGCATACTACCAAAACCATTGACTACGGCATTGACAGCCTGTGGGAAGAAGGCGGAAAAACCAAAGTGCGTTTGAAGAGAATCGGAAAAATGCCCATGCCGATAGATGTATTGTTTGAATTTAAAGACGGCAGTCGCCTGATGGCCTACATACCCATGTACCTCATGTTTGGCGAAAAGCCGGTAGAAGAGCCATCTATACCGCGCAATACTTATGAAGCATGGAAATGGACACATCCCACCTATACTTTCGAAATTGACAAGAAAATCACCGAGCTGAAACTGATTGAAATTGATCCTTCGCAACGCATGGCCGATATAGAAAGGAAGAACAACAAGTTGGAGATAAAGTGGTGATGTGAAAAATAATAGGATTACTTTGTTAAATGGTTACATTGTAATAATGTAACCATTTTTTTATGGACAATATTATTTAAAAAGCCGTTCTCGCGAAAGAACGGCTTTGCCGGTTGTGATAAGGTAAAGGTTAATGATTATTGCGGTACATAAACTGTAGTCACAGAGGTAAGAGGAGAAGGCTCAATGCCGAATGATATTCGTGTTTGTCAGTTTCAGGCGAATGCAAAGCAAAACTATGTGCGCCTTATAGCCCGGGCAATACTACTTTGTGGTAGTTTTACCAGGGAGGGGCGGGGCAGGAACAACCGGTTCAGCGGCCAAAAAATTTATTGATAGCCTCAACCCGGTTATTGACGTGTAATTTTTCGTAAATGTGATAAACGTGCTTACGGACAGTTTCCTGGCTGATAAACAGGTTAGCAGCTATTTCTTTATACAGCAATCCCTTTGCCAATAATTCAAGAATTTCTTTTTCACGATTGGACAGCACACTCAGTGCAGCGCTTTCTGCTACGCCGGGAGCGGCCTCCTTGCGTTGAAAGGCAGCTACAACTTTGCGCGCAATCTGGCTGCTCATGGGAGCGCCGCCTGCTTGCAGTTCACTGATGGCTTCCAGTAATTTATGGGGAGCTGTTTTCTTTAGAATATACCCGCTGGCGCCGGCACTCAGCGCTTCAAATATTTTTTCGTCATCCTCGTATACCGTACACATCATAAACAGGATATCGGGGTGTTCGGCTTTGATCTGCCGTACGCAGTCAATACCACTTTCTCCTTCTCCCAGGTTGATATCCATCAGCACCACGTTTGGCTTCAGTAACGGTATTTTCTGAAGGGCTTCTTCCGCCGTACCGAAACTTCCCACCAGTTGGTATCCATCTGCCATTGTTACAATCTGTTCCAGGGCCGAACGGATATCGCGCGTATCATCTACAATACAAATGGTAATGTCAGTCATACAGCAAAGGTCAGCCTTTTGGGGAAAATGGAAATACCACTTTGTGGTACTTTTGGCGCAGCTGGCGCCCCATCACCCCTCTACAAACAATAAATACTTCTCCCTGAAATACTCTTCCTGAAATAACCCGTAAATCTCCTGCACCCGCGGCCGGCACCCGCTATCTGCAATCTCCTGTGCCAGATCTCCCCCTTTTAAACAAATCAATCCCGGACGCGCTCCCCCCGCCGTGGTCCCCTTCTTTTTCAGCAAAGGCTTTGACCATTTCCACAACTCTTTCAAAGGCGCCACAGCACGCGACACCACATAATCGAACCGCTTGCCCGTAATATTCTCTATTCGGCTATGGTAAGTAGTTACATTCTTCAAACCAATTGCCTGCGCCACTTCATTTACTACCCGTATCTTTTTACCAATGCTATCTATAAGATGAAATTGTACTTCAGGAAAATAAATAGCGAGGGGTATACCGGGAAAACCTCCGCCGGTGCCCAGGTCGGCAATTTCAGCGCCCGGGGCAAAATCAAATACCGCCGCAATGCTGAGCGAATGCAGCACATGTTTTTCGTAAAGACTATCCACGTCTTTGCGCGAAATAACATTGATTTTGCTGTTCCATTCTTTGTACAGTTCGTCCAGCGCTGCCAGCTGCTGCCACTGCGTGCTGCTGAAATCGTCAAAATACCTGGCGATCAGTTCCAGTTTTTCCGGGGCTTTCTCCATATTGCGGGAGCAAAGATGCAATAATAAACAAACATCCAGATATCGAGCAGCCACCACCAGGCCACCAGGTCTTTCTCCTGTAATCTGAGCATTGCCTTGCGATATACGATGAACTGCGTAATACTTCTTACCAGGAAAATGCCCAGTGCATACCGCCAGTCGTAAAACAGGATGCTCACCACCAGCAGGGGATAAAAGAGGCAGTGGGTAAGGGAATACAATCCCAGAAAAAATTTGTGTTTGGCTTTATAATATTTCGCGGTGGTATAATGACGGCCTTTTTGCTGCATCCATTCGCTGAAGCTTTTCTTAGGTTCGGAGAGGGTAAAGGCATCGGGGTCCATCACCACTGCGGTGTTGTGTTTATTGGCTACCTGGTTAATGAACAGGTCGTCGTCGCCGCTCAGCACGTGGTTGATGGATGAAAATCCTTTGTTGCGCAGGAACAAACCTTTCTTGTACGAGAGGTTTCTGCCCACGCCCATATAAGGCATACCGGCCAGCGCCATGGAAAAATATTGCAGGGCGGTATGAAAAGTTTCAAAGCGGATGAGTTTGTTCAGCAGTCCCGGGCGTTTATAATAAGCGCCGTAACCCAGCACCACTTCTATGCCCTCTGCATAGGCGTCCTGCATTTTCCATAACCAGTGTTCACTGGCGGGCACGCAATCGGCATCGGTGAGCAATACAATTTCATGCCTGGCTTCCTTGATGCCGATGCTCAGCGGATATTTTTTGCCGGGAATGCCTTTGGCCTCCTGTTCAAGGTTTACCACCTGCAGGTGTTTGAAGGTTTTTTTGAATTCTTCAAGCAGATAACGGGTTTCATCCTGGCTGTTATGGTTTACCACAATCACTTCATGCGTGGTAGGATAGGTTTGCACCAATACGCCGGGCAGGTTTTTGGCCAGATTGGCCGCTTCGTCGCGGGCGCAAATGACCATACTGACGGGGTGCTGCTGGGAGTGAAGCTTTGGGGAGGGTTTATACCAGGCTGCTTTGCTGAACAACAGCCAGTAATATAAAAGCTGGATGAAGGTAACGAGGCAAAACACGTAAAATGCCAATTCCCACCAATTCGAAACCAGCTTCATAATGTCATCCATAGACGGTTGTATTTAAGGGTCTTACTGCTAACGTAAGAACTGCGAAAATAATATAACGCCGTGAATAACGCTGCACCCTAACTTTGCCGCCCAATGGCTACTTTATCATTTACCCTGCAGGCTACGGACCAGCATACCCGGGCAAGGGCAGGAGAAATTGTTACCGATCATGGAGTAATTCCTACCCCTGTATTCATGCCCGTGGGCACTGTGGGAAGCGTGAAAGCTGTTACGCAAAAGCAGCTTAAGGAGGAAATTGATGCGCCGATCATACTGGCCAATACGTATCATTTGTACCTGCGGCCGGGAATGGGGGTGTTGGAAAAAGCAGGCGGTTTGCATCGCTTCAAGGGCTGGGACCGGCCCATACTGACCGATAGCGGCGGATACCAGGTTTTTTCGCTGGCGGCATCGCGCAAGATATCGGAAGAAGGCGTGGTATTTCAATCGCATATCGATGGGTCACGCCATTTGTTTACCCCGGAAAATGTAATGGACATCCAGCGTACCATCGGCGCCGACATCATCATGGCGTTTGATGAATGCCCACCGTATCCCTGCGACCGCAGTTATGCTGAAAAAAGTATGCACCTGACGCATCGATGGCTCGACCGTTGTATAGAGCGGTTCAAGAACACGCCTGACAGGTATGATTATACGCAAAACCTTTTCCCCATTGTACAGGGCAGCACTTTTGCCGACCTGCGGGCCGCTTCCTGCGATTATGTGGCATCGAAAGACGCGCCGGGTAATGCCATTGGCGGATTGAGTGTGGGCGAACCGGATGATATGATGTACGAGTTCTGCGGCCTGTGCTGCGAACGGTTACCTGCGCACAAGCCCCGCTACCTCATGGGCGTAGGCACTCCCTGGAATATTTTGGAATGCATTGCGCTGGGCGTTGACATGTTTGACTGCGTGATGCCAACGCGCAACGGACGCAACGCCATGCTGTTTACCAGCAAAGGGGTGATCAATATCGACAATAAAAAATGGGAACACGATTTTTCCCCTATCGATGAAGGCATTGATTGCGCTACCAGCAACCACTACAGCAAGGCGTACCTGCGTCATTTGATGAAGTCGAAAGAATTACTGGGCCTTACCATTGCCAGCGTGCACAACCTGGCCTTTTACCTGTGGCTGGTAAGAGAAGCGCGCAAACACATTCTTGCCGGCGATTTTCTCAGCTGGAAAAAAGAACAGGTAGAGATTTTGCAACAAAGATTATAGGATTACGCGCTGTCTCGCAGCCTGTAGCATATTGCCCAATAAAAAATCAGCAAATGAAAACGCCGTGAAATGCCGCTTTTCATTTGCTGATTTTTACCTTTCTGGGCTCCTTACAACTTTCTTGCTACCACCATCATTTCCTTGATGCCTGCCAATACAGAGAGCGTATTGGTGGCAAAGCGATAGAGACCGAAGTTCAATTTCGCCAGGGGCAGCAGGCGGTTATACCCTGCACCGCGGAGATACCGGTTTTCGAGAATTTCGAACCCGCTGGTGATTAAAAGATTATTGATGGCCTGAAAATTCCAGGCATAGAGATGTTGGTTCAGGTCGAGCGTGAACTGTCCTTTGCCATGGCGCTCGTGAGGAATTACCAGGATGAGTTTCTTCCCCTTTTTCAGTTTGGAGCGCATGTCTTCGATCATCGTTTTGGGATGCGGATGATGTTCCAGTACGTGCGCCGTAAATACTACATCGAATGCCTCGTTGGGCACTTCATCGAGGTTGGTTGTGGCGTTAATGCCTTTGCGCCGGCAGAACTCAATGCCAAAATTGGAAATATCATATCCCATGGCATTGGGCATGTAATAGATATTCTGGCCGAGTCCGCAACCGAAGTCAAGCACCCGGTCATTCTTATCTATACCCGAAAAAAACTTGGTGAGAGCTATTTTGGCGCGGGCATTGTAATAATCGTCGTTAAAATGCGTGTTGTGTCGCTCTTTGTGGTACCACTCTTCGTAATCAACCTCGTGGCGTAAGGCAGCCGTCTGATCCATTTGTGGGGGAGTTTAAGTATTGTGTTGCAAATATTGTTCAAAATCCTGATAGATGCAAGGGGGGACGGGGATAAAAGGGGCGTACAGGCGCTAAAATCCCAAATATCCTCTAATCTTTCCGCCTCTTCCCATGAGGTTCCGCCGATTCAACTACATTTGCGGCTGCGTTCAATAGCACCTTTTATGGTCAAAATCCTCGATCGGTACATATTGCGTAAGTTGTTTGCCACCACGGTGTTTATGGTGCTCATATTCAGCGTTATAGCCGTGGCGGTGGATGCCAGTGAGAAGGCGGACGATTTTGTGAAATCGGGTTTGACCACCTGGGAAATCATGCGGAAATACTATGTGGGCTTTGTGGCCTTTATCTTCTCGATGATTTTTCCGCTGATGACTTTTATTGCGGTGATATTCTTTACCTCCAAGATGGCGGGACGAACGGAAGTGGTGGCCATACTGGCTGGCGGGGTGCGGTTCAACCGCTTTTTACGGCCCTATATGCTGGGATCTTTCCTGCTGGCGGCTTTTTTTTGGGTGGCCACCCAGTACTGGATACCGAAAGCGAACGTGCTGCGCGCCAATTTCCAGGCCACCTATATCGACAGCAAAAGTTCCTACGAACAAAGCAAATATTACGAAAGAGGCAGGAATTATTATGTGCGGGTAGATACCAACACTTTTGCGGGTTTTCGCAGTTACGACACCACCAGCAAATCGGCGCTGGGCGGATTTTTTTTGGAGCGGATAAAAGATACGCGGGTGATCTATAACCTCCGGGCCGATAATGCGCGCTGGGACACGGCAAAGAAGGGCTGGAAACTGGAAAATGTCATCGAGCGGCGCATCCATGCCGTTACAGAATCGGTGCAGGTGCTGCCCGATACTACCATTGTGCTGAATGTAAAACCGGACGATATCCGGTTCGACAAATACCTGAAAGATAAAATGACCACGCCCCAGTTGATGCAATACATCAAAGACGAGGAAGCGCGTGGGTCGGAGGGACTGAATGAATTTAAAGTGGAGCGGTATCGCCGCGATGCCACGCCGGTATCGGTTATCATCCTCACTTTTATCGGGGCAGTGGTGGCTTCGCGCAAAACGCGCGGTGGCAGCGGCCTGCACCTGGCTGTGGGCATTATAACGGCCGCGATATTTGTGGTAATGGATAAATTTTCACTCACGTTTTCTACAAAAGGGAATTTTCCTCCGTTGCTGGCAGCCTGGACGCCCAACATTATCTTTTCCCTGGTGGCTGTCTGGTTGTATCGCATGGCACCCAAGTAACGCTCCGCGTTTCCGCTATTGTTTCACTGGTAGCATACAGCATCATCTGCTGAATTAATTTGCACTTTTGGCCCGGTTTGTTTTAACTTTAGCGCTATTAATCAGTTATTCTAATCAGCGTTAGTATGGGAATTTTAAAAGAAAGGTTCAGAGAAAAATCGTTGGCTGCTGCTGCAGAGTTGAAGGAATTGCTGAAGGAGCATGGTACTAAAAAAGTGGGCGAAGTGCAGTTGGCACAAATATACCAGGGCATGCGGGGAATTACTGGCCTGGTTACCGAAACATCTTTATTGGATTCGCAGGAAGGCATACGTTTTCGCGGATACTCCATACCGGAATTAAGAAAAAAACTTCCCAAGATCAAAGGTGGTAGTGAGCCCCTTCCCGAAGGGCTTTTCTACCTGATGCTTATTGGCGAAATGCCCACCGATGAAGACGTAGCCCATATCACTGCGGTATGGCAACGTCGCTCGCACGTGCCCAATCATGTGTTTGATACCATAGACGCATTGCCCATCAGCGCTCACCCCATGACGATGTTTGTGACCGGCGTAATGGCACTGCAAACAGAAAGCAATTTTGCCAAAGCATACGCAAAAGGCCTCAATAAAAAAGATTACTGGGAGCCGGTGTTTGACGATGCCATGGACCTCCTGGCAAGGCTGCCCCGCATCGCTGCGTATGTGTATCGCCGTAAGTATAAAAACAATGAGCACATCAATCCGAATGGATTGCTGGACTGGGCCGGCAATTTTGCGCATATGCTGGGCTATGAAGACGAGAAGTTCAAGAAGCTGATGCGTTTGTACATGACCATCCACGCCGACCATGAAGGCGGTAATGTATCGGCGCATACCACACACCTGGTCGGTTCTGCATTGAGTGATCCTTACCTGAGTTATGCGGCCGGCATGAATGGTCTGGCAGGTCCCCTGCACGGCCTGGCCAACCAGGAAGTGATCAAGTGGATATTTGAAATGCAGGAGCAACTGGGCACTACTGAACCTACCAAGGAACAGATTGCAGCCTATGTAGAAAAAACGCTGAGTGAAGGAAAGGTGGTACCGGGTTATGGACACGCCGTGTTGCGCAAAACTGACCCGCGTTTCCTGGCCCAGATGGAATTTGGCAAGGAGCATATGCCCGACGATCCGCTGGTAAATACTGTTTGGAAAATATATGAAGTAGTACCCCCGATACTGCAATCGCTGGGCAAGGTGAAAAATCCCTGGCCCAATGTAGATGCGCACAGTGGGGCGCTGCTGGTACATTTCGGGATGAAGGAATATGAATTTTATACGGTATTGTTCGCCGTTAGTCGTGGTTTGGGCGTGCTGGCGAGTCTTTGCTGGGACCGTGCGCTGGGGCTGCCCATTGAAAGACCGAAATCAGTTACCACAGAGGCAGTGAAGCGGTGGTTGAAGGGAGAAGAGGAAATTTGGGGAGAATAGGGACATGTTTAAGATATTATTGCCCTGCCAATGCTGGCAGGGTTTATTTTTTGCATGATTAGCATCATCGTCTTGAAGAATTCCCAAAACTACAATTGGTCTGATGTTTAAACATTAAATTTGTATCTAAACTTTTTTCTTATGGCAATTTGGACACTTGACACCGCACACTCTTCTGTTAATTTCAAGGTTCGTCACCTGGTAATTTCTTCTGTTACCGGCAAATTCAAAACATTTGAAGCCACGGTAGAGAGCGATAAGGATGATTTTACCGATGCGAAGATTCGGTTTTCTGCAGATGTGGCCAGCATTGATACGGGGGTAGAGCAGCGGGACAACCACCTGAAATCACCCGACTTTTTTGATGCGGCCAACCATCCGAAGCTCACTTTTGTAAGCACCGGCATCAGGAAGAAAGGTAAAGGAGAATACCTTGTTACCGGCGATCTTACTATTCGCGGCATTACCAAACCGGTGGAACTGGAAGCAGAATTTGGCGGTATTCAGCAAGACATGTATGGCAATACCGTGGCCGGCTTTGAATTGACCGGTAAAATTGACCGCCAGGAATTTGGATTGCACTGGAGCGCCGTTACTGAGGCAGGCGGACTGGTAGCCGGTAATGATGTAAAACTCAACATCAGCGCCGAATTAATCAAGAAGCAATAATCATCCTGTTTTTATTTGGCAGGAAATGTGCCTGCTGGTATATTTGCAGCCGCATTGACCGCCCTGGCGGTCTACGGGGAATTAGCTCAGCTGGCTAGAGCGCTTGCATGGCATGCAAGAGGTCACCGGTTCGACTCCGGTATTCTCCACACAAGCTGCCTTTAATACAGGCAGCTTTTTTTGTTCACTGGCAGCCGCAAAATTCTTTTTCCAACTGCTGCCGGCCTGATCGGCCTCTTGATCTGTTACATTTTGGAATCCATTTCCAAAATTGTAAAAAATACGATGGGCCTCCGGCACTCGCGTTCAGCTCGCCATTATTGCCCCGCCTTCTTATTCCTTAAAGCGCCCCAGCCAAACATAATACCAATTACGCCCGGTATCAGCGCCACAATAGCTCCTGCCTTTCCGCTGCCTGAACCAAATACAGCGCCGGCGGTGATAGCAAGGTGGATTACACTAAACACAACTGCAATACACCCCAATACCACTGCAACCGTTGCAGCATTACTTGCGTTGCCCATAAAAACTGCGGAACCTGCCTTTGCCCGCCATCCTATAATGAGACTGATAAGTGCCACTGCGCCACCGGCAAGCGCTCTGGCGCGCCCGGCAGTAATACCAGACACGTAAGCAGCCTTTGCTGCAGGCGTTTGCGACAGGGTATCGGTGCCTGACAGGTTTACTTGCTGGTTAGACTGTCCGTTTGCTTTTTCGAATGCCAATAAGGTTATGCTGAAAATTAAACAGACCGCCAGGAGAAAAGAAAAATATTGCTGCATATGGATTTTACATTTTTGCAGACAAAATAACGGTCTAAGGCATTAGAAAAATTGTAAAAAAACGACATTCATGCACTGAGCGTTACCGTACCCCTGTCGCTTGCTGCTAATGTTTCAACTTTAAAGTACTCTTTGGGATTGTGCCCTGAAAACTGTTGGAAGTCGTGGATGAAATGGGATTGGTCATAGTACCCCGCTTCATAGGCAATGTCAACGAGAGACCTGTGCTGAAAGTTTTTGTTCAAGACGGAGTTGAATCTGCTGATGCGTAAAAACATTTTGGGGCTGAAACCTGCAATCTCTTTAAATCTTCTTTCAAATTGTCTTAGTGACAAGAAGTGCTGTTCTGCCAATTTTTTTACAGATTGGATTTTGGCCGGGTCGGAAAACAGTATCAGAGAAGGTAAAAATTTTGACCAGGTTGTGTTGCTGTTTCTCAACCGTGCTTCCAGAAATTTACACACCAACTGCACCCGTTCTTCGTTATTGGCAGCCAACATTATTTTCTCTTCCAGTAAGGCGCCATCTTTACCGCACAGTGTTTGCATATCTGCAAACTGATTTGTTAGTTCATTAGCAGGCAGGCCAAACAGTTGAGGCAAAACGTGCGGGTATAAGTAGAAACCAAAGACGCCAAAATCGGTTGAGGTAGAAACCTTGCTGAAATTTTCCGTTTGTCCATAGATTCCCTGCACCAGCATTTGCTCAGCGCCTGCGTTGATGCTGTACCGGAATTGCCCTTTATAACAAAAAATTATTTCAGGACAGGTGTAGGCAAACGCATGATGCACATACGGACGCTGTTTCAAGGCTGTGCCCTCCGCAAACCAAAAGAACCGGACATATTCAGCAAGCTGCATCGGAGGTTTAATGATTTGATAATTCATTTGATTGGGTGATGATGGTACAAAGATAACGCCCGATACAGCGAATGGTTTCGTTTAAGCTATTCCACTTTCGGAATTTACCTAAAAAACAGGTCTCTACAGCAAACGCATATTAATCAATGAATATCTTCTTAAAGGGACTGATATATCACGGTAATCTTATGGCCGTTCTCTCCGACGTGGCTGCCAAACAAGCTGATAAGTCCCGGGGACCACGGACAGACCTGGATAGTTTCACTCCCGATCTGCCTGCCAAAGAATGGTAAGGCCCCGGAACCTCCAAAGCTTTCCGCTGCCTGACCCGCAGTACCTTAAGTCATATTCATGATGCCTGCAATTCCGCCCGATGTACAAGTTGCGCAATCCGATCTGCCAGTTGCGGCCAAAGCGCTTCAGGCAGGTGATGTCCCATTCCTTCGCAGATCAACAATTCTGCTCCGGGAATGGCGGCTGCTGTGGCACGACCGCCACTTACATGAATCATTTTGTCGTCTGCGCCGTGTATTACCAGGGCAGGGACCTGCAGGCTGCGCAATTGTTCCGTGCGGTCACCGGATTTAATTACGGCTATCGCCTGCCGGTGCATAGCAAGCAAATCATGATCGCGGTCCCAGGCAAGTTCAGCCAATGCAGCCGCAGCGGTTTCATCAAATGAATATCCCGGAGAGGCGAGCGCTTTGCTTGTTTTCACCTTCCATTGTACATATGCTGTACGCTCTGACGGCGGGGCCCCTAATGCAGCCAATAGCGTATAATCGGGCTGGCCTACAGCAGGATTCCCTGTAGTTGACATGATGGAAGTGAGTGACCTGACCCTGGCAGGATATTCAATCGCCAAGGTCTGGGCAATCATGCCACCCATGGAGGCTCCTACGAAATGTGCGCTGTCAAATCCCAATGCGTCCATCAATCCAACGGTATCTGCCGCCATGTCAGAAAGGCTATAGGCAACGGATGAGAAGTCGCCGGACCGGACAGCTGAAAAATCGGGCACAGGAGCCCCGTTCATATGCGTTGAAAGCCCTGCATCCCGATTGTCGAAGCGAATGGGTTGCAATCCATGTTGCACCAATGCTTCGCAAAAACCGGCTGGCCAGTGAATCAATTGGGCGCCGGCTCCCATAATAAGGAATACAGGCGGTGCTTCGGGGTTGCCGAAACGTTCAAATGCGATTGTAATGCGGTCCGGGCCTATGTTGAATACTTTCTGTTCACTCATGTGGAATTCATTTTATGGTTAGCGAAGAGAATATATCCATGTTGTTACATTCAGCGCAGTGAAGAAAGTGGCATTAATTCGGTTATTGGTTATAGTTTGTATTTGTGCAGACAAAATTATTGTGGCGTATGCACCGAAAAATATTTTGCGCATTAAATTTTTTTTTGAAAAACTTTTTGGGTGGAATTTGTGTTATCCAGGTATTACTACGTATAATAAGGGAAATGCTATCAAAGAAAGGTTTTCAAGGCAGGTTGTTACAAAATCAACAGCATTGCATGCGCTGAATATTTCCCTCCCACGCATTGTGCTGTGAAAGTATAACCTGGCTATACAAACTTCATAGGATATTTCGCACGCACCTGCCCCTTTGCTACCCGCGCCAGTTTCGATTCCATTAATTTTCTTGCCAGGGGCTTGAGATAGTCTATATAGAGCATTCCTTCGGTGTGATCATATTCATGCTGGATCATACGAGCCGTAGCGCCACTAAAGGTTTGCCGGTGTTGACGGAATTGCAGATCGTAATAGGTGATGGTAATGCTCCAGGGCCTCCTGATTTTTCGGCTTAAACCCGGTATGCTGAGACAACCTTCTTCATCTTCCCAATGTTCTGCCGAACGTTGTACAATATGCGCATTGATGAATGTTTGTTGAATGCCGGTATCGCCTTCGGCAAAATAACCGTGTCTGTCTGCAGGAGCAAGGTTGCTATAGGTTGTCTGACTGTCTACAATAAATAGCCGGATGGCATGCCCGATTTGGGGGGCCGACAATCCGCAGCCGTTGGCATAGTGCATGGTTTCCCACATAGCTGCCACCAGTTTTTCAAGCTCCGGATATTCCTTGCTGATGTTCGTACACGGTTGACGCAATAGCGGATGTCCGTAGGCCAGTATGGGAAGTTTCATACGCTGCACATTTAATGCAAAGTTCTGCGCTATGAAACTGCCAGGCAATGAACCTATGTTAAGAAATCTGCCTGCGGATGCGGCTCAATGCCTGGGGCGTGATGCCGATATAGGAGGCTACATATTTCAAAGGAATTTGTTGCAGGATTTCGGGTTGTTCATGCAGTAATTGCAGGTAGCGTTCTTTGGCATTGTATTGCAGCAGCGACAGTTCTCTTTTACTTTTCTCCAGGAACAATTTTTCCGCAGCAAAGCGTCCCAGCAGGTTGCCGGCATTGGTTTCGGCATACACTTTCTGAAGGTCTTCATACGATATACGCCAAACAATGGTTTTTGTGAGCGCCTGCAAAGCATAGGCAGAAGGCGTTTGCGTAAGGAAGGAATTGTATGCACAGGTGAATTGCTTGTCGAAGCAAAACTGAAATGTAAGTTCGTGCGCTTCGCCGGGAATAAAAAAACGCACTATGCCGGACTCTATAAAAGAAAGGAATTGTTCTGTATCTCCCTGGCGGGTGATGATTTCATTTTTTGAAAATACCTTTCTGGTGAAATGGGCGGCAATGAACTCCCATTCCGAGGGCTTCAATTGAACAAAGCGTTCATAATATGCTCTGAGATGTCCCATATCTGTGTCAAAAAAATAATTATCGGCGGCGGCTGCTACCTGTTTACAGGAATAAAGAATAGCACGCTTTCAACACTATTTTTTCTTTATAATTTTCTGCAACCACTCTTTCGTAGCATTCACCAGCAAACTCATCGTATCCTGTTTGCCGGCCTTAAAGGAATGATCTGCGCCTTCCAGCTTTACCAGCTTTGCTTTTTTGAGCGATGCACAAACGGATTCAATAAGGTCCCAGGTGGCAAGCGTGTCTTTGCTGCCCTGTAAAAACAGCATCGGCAGTTTTACCTGTTGCAGATGGGCAGCACGTTCCGTGCCAGGCTTACCGGCAGGATGCAAAGGGAATCCATAAAATACAATGCCTTTTACCGGACTTTCCGGGTGCTCCGACAGGTATTGTGAACTCATTCTTCCCCCAAAGGATTTTCCTGAAGCCACTACCGGTACATCCGGTAAAATGTCCTGTGCTTTTTCAATAGCTGCCGCAATGGTTAGATGCGCCACTGCCGGTGAATCAGGTCTTCCTTTTTTATATTCGGCAAAAGGAAAATTGAAACGCAGCGTGGCAATGCCTTCTGCAGCCAGCGCCCTGGACAGGTTCACCATGAATACATGGTCCATACCCGCACCTGCTCCGTGGGCAAGCGTGAGGATGCACCATGCATGATCGGGGATCATGGCTTCTGCAGAAACTTTTATTTCGGGGGTTACCTTTATCGACAGGGAGCGCGTTTTCATGTGTAATGTTTGAATCGTTCAAAGGTAGATTATTTATAATTGCCGTAATTGACCATAGCAATTGTCGCAGCAACACCCGCGCTATTTGCTGCCGGCACTTTACATTTGGTGCAAAATGCATTATGAAAAGATGGTATGCCCTTCTTTTTTGCTGTAGCTTAACCTGTACTGTTATGTCGCAAACAACCGGACAATATGCAACTGTGAATGGGCTCCGCATGTACTACGAAGTGCATGGCAGCGGATTTCCACTGGTATTGATTCATGGCGGTGGTTCCACCATTGAAACTACTTTCGGCAGGATATTGCCTGCGCTGGCTGCATCGCACCAGGTGATTGCCGTGGAAATGCAGGCGCATGGCCGTACAGCGGACATCGACCGGCCACTGCGTTTTGAACAGGATGCAGATGATATTGCTGCGTTGTTGCAACATCTCAAAATCAGCAAGGCAAACATCTTTGGTTTCAGTAACGGCGCCAGCACCACCCTGCAGCTGGCCATCAGGCATCCGCAACTGGTAAACAAAATCATTGTTGCCTCTACCATGTACAAAAAAGAGGGCGCCATACCAGGGTTCTGGGACGGTATGGCGACCGCCGGTTTTGCTGATATGCCACAAGTATATAAAGATGCGTTTTTGAAAATCAATCCCGATACCAATGCCCTGCGTGCTATGTTCAACAGGGACGTTGCCCGCATGCAACATTTTACCGATATACCTGAGGAGCAAATTGAAAGCATCAAAGCGCCCGCGCTCATTCTATGCGGTGACCAGGATGTGGTGCGCCCGGAACATGCCGTAGAAATGTACCGGAAAATGCAACATGCGCGGCTGCTGATTGTACCGGGTGGACATGGAGAGTATATGGGTGAAATAGCTACCCTGAAACCGGGCGTTACTGAATTCCCTGCTGTCAAATTAATAGCAGCATTTTTGCAGGAACCAGTGAAGGAAGCGCACTGAAGGAATCACCAGCGCCACACCAGGTTCCCTACCTGGTATTGCTTCGCGTCTTTTGGGTTTCGTGGTGCTCACAAGCAACCTGCTGAAAATACTCCGCTGCCGCGTTACGCGCTGCCCGTTGAACGTTAAGCTGACTGGCACTTTCATCAAATGATTTCTCAATCAGTTTTTTGTTTTGCTCGGCCGTAAGCGTTGTAAAATATTTTGAAACATCACCGCTGCGCCGGTCGGAGAGGGAGAAAGCAAGCGGTGTGTTGTTGCAGGTAAAATCAAAATCGAGCAAATTGATTTGTCGCCGCTGTTGCATGGTATTGGAAACAAAATGAATTTGCCGGTTGGTGATATCATAAACAATGCTCCATTTGGTGTACGAACCCTGCGCTATATTGTTCAAAATGCTGAATGCATAATCAACCGGCGCTTCATTGCTATTGTTCTGGTGGTACTCCTGCACCATGCGACAGGCGGTAGCAAAACGCTCTACGGAATTATCTTTGTACCTGCCATTAGTGCCCTTTGCCTCATTTACCTGTTGCAGCGCTTCCTTGTAAATGGTATTGGTCAGTACCGGATACTGTAAATCCTCGCCGCGGTGCACTACCATTTTCCCGTTGATAAACTCGATGGTAGCTGCATTGCCGTTGGCATCGGCTACCAGGAAATGCAAAGGCGCGCCCGCCTCCTTATTAATGCGTATAGTCTTATCCGTTGCTATCACTTCCGCTACTGTGGCGCAATTGTCCAGTTGGTATTGTACCCATTGCAGCACATTCACACCACTGCGTTGATCAGGCTCCGGGTATTTTGTTTCCGACAGCCACATCAGTTCAATCACCAGTCCTTTTTCATTCATACCGCCATGCGGAAATTCCTTGCCAAACTGGTTAAAAGTGATGCTGCCATAACGCGATACCCACGAAATGCCCTTGCCGCCGGCAGGCATGAAACTGGTCTTGGCTACGCCGCGTGCATTCACCATCACCATGCCGTTGCCCGACACCCAGTCGTAGTTGCGGCCAAAAACATGCTGTCCGTTTTTGCTTAGCAGAAATGTAGAGCAGGGAAACGCATAAGCAGAGTATACAACAACGAGTAAAAGTGCAACAAGCTTTTTCATAATTTCAATCAGATGTCAAATGATACTTCACCCATAACCGACTGCGGAAGGGTATCCTTTACAGTTACTTTGCCTGGTGATTGTCACTTGACTCTAATTTACTCTTTTACTGCGGAACTGGCGGCCTGCTTTTCATTAAGAAATGAAAAAAAGTTATCCTGACAGGAAAAGCAATCAGGAAAAGATGTTGCTCCAACGATGTTGAATTTCAGCCAGCATACTGGTTTGGCATGCGCCGGTGCCCAAACGTGGTTCCGAGACGCTTAAGCCGGTGGGTCCCTGACAGTTTTTGTTTCATATACGTATGAAATACTAATTCAAAACTATCAGGCGTTCATTGGGTTTCAATCTGAAACTTGCAATAATGGCAGGCGCCACTGGGACCGGACTAAACCAGGTGGCTTGAGCAGGTTTCCACCTGAAACCTGCGAAAATGATAGTGCATGTATCACATTTTGCTACGGGGACTGAGAACGGAACCGGGTATTTACTATTTTTGGGTTGTATGCCTTTGTATATTACTTCATTGAACTCGGGGAGCAACGGCAATTGCTATTATGTGGGTAGCCAGGAAGAGGCCGTATTGATCGACGCAGGCATATCTTGCCGGGAAACGGAAAAGCGAATGGCGCAGTTGGGACTGACCATGTCTTCCGTAAAGGCCATTTTTATTTCACACGAACATACCGACCACATCACCGGTTTGCGGGTGTTATCAAAAAAATACCAGTTGCCGGTATATATCACGCATCATACTTTTCAACAGTGCAATGCCGACATCCCGGAAACACTGGTCCGTTTTTTCCAGGGAGAACAAACCTTGTCAGTAGGTTCATTGTCGGTAACACCGTTCAAGAAATTTCATGATGCCTGCGACCCGCATAGTTTTCTCGTTAGTGATGGAAAAATCAATGTGGGCGTGTTTACAGATATTGGCGTGGCTTGCCCAGAGGTAATACGTTACTTCCGCAAATGTCACGCGGCTTTTCTCGAAGCGAATTATTGTCCGGATATGCTGCAGAACGGCAATTATCCCCTTCACCTGAAAAGACGCATCAGCAGCGATACCGGGCATCTGTCCAATCAGCAGGCACTGGAGCTGTTTACAAAATATAAAAGCCGGCGACTGACCCACCTGGTATTGTCGCACCTTTCGGAAAACAACAATCATCCAGAGGTAGTTCACCGGCTCTTTGCGGCGCATGCAGGTAATGTTAACATTGTGGTGGCGCCCCGTTATGAAGCAACGCCCGTATACTGCATTGACGCTACAGAAGAGATAGCTGAAGAAGATCCCCCGGTACCCTTGCCAAGCCCGGTTCAGCTATCGCTTTTTTAATCGCCCCAGGGAGGTCCGGACCGCCCCTCCCTGGATGGCAAATAATTTATTCTACCAAAATTTTCGTGGTAAATATTTCACCGGCTCCCTGCAACTGTACCAAATACATACCTTTTTGTTTTAGTGTATGCATAACCGGTATACGATGGCTGGTAACCCCTTCCTGTGTATGTGCTACATACAACTGCCTGCCCGACAAATCTGTTACGCGTACGGTCCATCCTGCCTTACCACATTGCGGCAGTTGAATGGTAATATGACTGCTGCTGACCAGTCTTGACGGATTGGGATATACAACCGGTTCGGCAGACACCTGCGTGGTTACCATGGCTGTATTGCTATAATTTACTGCACCATCGCCGTGCTGCCATTTGATCCTGTACCAGCTTTTGCAGGCAACAACCTTTTCGTCGTACCAGGTGAACAACCGGTCAACAGCCACTGCATGCAGTTGGATACTGCCAATGCTTTCAAAGTGAACGCCATCTTCACTGCGCTCTATAGTAATGGAAACATTGTTGGCCGCCGACTGACTTTTCCATTGCAACTGCACCTTATCGTTTAATCTTCCGGTATGCAAAGTGCCGAATAATGGCCTGGACAGCATGAAGAAGTTGTTGACGTCGATAGAGGCCAGCGTAAACGGACTGAAGGATGGTATATCAGTCACAGTGCGCACCATACCGGATGTGCCATCGCCGCTGTGCACGGTGGGGCCAGTGTCTGTCCAGGAGCCACCCGTCCAGTGAGCTATCCGCAATGCTTCTAAGATGGCGCCGTTTACTGCACTCTGGCTGTTCCAGCCAAGCCCCACCTGTGCAGCGCCTGAGCCACTTGTGCGGTTGATCATCCAGTATTCACGGTTGCTGACACGTGCCAATGAAGGTGATTTTTCCAGGGGAGAGTAGGGGCCGGGCGCGGGCGCCAGCGCGCCGCTTACCGGATAATACGTTACTTCAAAAGTGGAATTGGCAGAGATATTGGACAGTGTTACCGGGCTGTATCCTCTTGCCGTATCACCCACATAAAACCAGTAGTTTGTTGCGCCGGCAGCAAGGGTCCGTTTCAGGGTGCCATTACAGATATAAGATTCAGACGAACCGTTAATGGTTGCTGCAATGGGGAGCGTAACCACACAATTGGCCGCAATTACTTTTCCATTGATCATATTAAGGTGGTTGTTCACCGTATTATTTCCCTGCAGCGTTACCTGTCTGGTATTATTGATTACCAGGTTGCCATAAGTTTCTGCTGGCACTGTTTGATTGGCAGTACCATCGAAGGTAACGGTGGTGAAGTTGGGCGAACTGGACGCAAAAGAAAAGGCGCTGCCATTTGGCGTACTGGGATAGTTCATAATGATATCACCACCGAAAAATATTTTGGAAGTGTTATTGGCATTGATAACGCAGTTGGTGTTGGTAGAACCGGTCAGCGTAACGGTACCGTCTATATCCAGCGTGCTGTTGTTTTTCAACTCAATAGTGAGCGCACGTGCCGAATTGGACCAGGCGTTGAAATTGCCCAACACGTGTACAGATGATTGCCCGGGTATTTCAAGGGGCAGGTCTTTATTGGTATGATTGAGTCCGTTCAAATGTTCCAGTGTCATATTCCCTTCTACGGTAAGACTCGCCTGCGAAGAGCTGCCACTGCCAATGGTGATGTTGATACGGCGGCCGCCGGTACGCCTGGCGAGGAAATTGCCGTGGATGAGCGCACGACCGTTTTCCCAAACTCTTAATTCCGCGTCTCTCCCCACACCGGAAGCAGCCTCCGGCGTTGAGAGCAACATGGTGAAGTTGTTGCATTCGAGCCATGCATCGTCAATCACATCGATGCTCGGTTCTTCTGTGCCGCCGGTACTTTCTACGAAGATGTCGCCGGAGAGGATCAGCGAAGAGTTTTCGCGCACATATACTTCCTGGTGATCGTCGGCGCTGTTGATATAATAGAGGAAAAGATTGGAGGCTGTAACGCTGCTGCCGCTGCGCAGGTGCAAACCAAACGCATCTACGAAACCACTGTGGTTGCGTGTGAGAATGATACCGCAGGCCATACTCATCTTCCCCGATTGTTGCCAACGGCAAAAGGCGGTTTGACCGGTTCTCCTGGTAAATGGTGGAATGCTGATAGTTGTAACTGCCGTACAGGTTCCGGTTTTTGTACCGGTTATTCAGGCTGATGCCTCCATTGTACCGTCCATAGCGACCTGCGCCCGCACCGGCGGTAAGTGTTCCATTGGTGCCATAATTTTTGTTCTTTGCCAGGCGGATATTGACTACGGCGCCACCTTGTGCATCGTACCGGGCAGAAGGATTGGATATCAATTCAATCTTCTCTATACTATTGGCCGGCATGCCGCTCAGCATTTGCTTCAGCGCTTCGCCACTCAGGTTGGAGGGCCTTCCATTGATGAGCACTGTAACCGGTTTTCCCCTGAACTGCAAGGCATCGTTTTCTTCTGTTACGCCCGGCGCAGCTGCCAGTAGATCGTAGCCATTGCTGCCGGCGGCAACAGGACGGGAAGCTATGTTGAGCACCAGTTTGTCGGCATCCAGTTCAATATAGGGTTTGGCGCCAGTTACGGTAACACTGCCAAGCGACTTACCTGCCAGCGGCAGTACGATCTGCAGCGGTGGCCGCACCTCGCCGGGTACTATCTGCAATGAATCATGCACATAGGTTTTATAACCGATGTATTGCACCTCCAACGCATACACACCCTGCGGCACTGCGGTGAACACAAAATTGCCGGCGGTATCGGTAAGCGTACGCTGGCGAAAAGCGGTATCGGTAATTCCCTGCAACTGTATGGTAGCAAGAGGAAGGGCCTGTTTGCTGAGGCTGTCTGTAACCTTCCCATACAATGTTTCGACGTTTGTTTGTGAATAGGTTGGTAAATGCCCAATACATAGCAGCAAGAAAAGCAGCCGTAACTTCAATATCCTTTTCATAGCGATAAAGTTTGTGACCCAAAAGTATTTCCGGCAACAGCCCTTTAAAAGTTTAATACACCAATACAGTTTTTCTAAGGACGTTTGCAGGAGCTGCGTAGTCGTATGCCCACTCGTGCTGCAGTCATTGGTGAAAAAAGGGCCATATAGGAGCAGCATTCGCCTGATCTTTTTTATTTTAGGGCTACACACTTTATTTAAAAAGGATAACCGATGAAAAAACAGTGTCTCGGTATAGTATCAGCATTATTGTGCATGTTGGGAACGATGGCCCAAACTTCTGATGATTTGTACCGCGAACCATTGGAGCAGGTACTGAAGGCTATTGAAAAACGGTTCAACATTAAAATCCGTTATAGCGAAGACCAGGTAAAAGACAAGTGGGTCACCTACGCACAATGGCGTTTTCGTGCCGATGCAGAAAAAACGCTCACCAATGTGCTGGCGGTTCACGATCTTGTATATACGAAAACGGATGAAAGGAGTTATCGCATCCGTAATTACCAGTACCACCTGAAAACGCCGGAAGATGGAAAGGAGCAGCTGGACTATCTTTTGTCGCTGTACCCCGACAAAGCAAGCTGGGAGAAAAGAAAGTCTGCGCTCCGTGCCTGCATGTATGAAGCCTTGCGCTTATCACCATTACCGCCCAAACCGGCATCAGCGCCTGTCATTACCAACAAGCGCGTGCACGATGGCTACAGTGTGGAGAATATTGCATTCGAAATACTGCCCGGCCTGTATGTAGCCGGTTCTTTATACAAGCCATTGAAGAGCAAGGGAAAAATACCGGTAGTGCTTTGTCCTGACGGCCATTGGCCCAAACACCGCTACCGCCCCGACTGCCAGATACGTTGCGCCATGCTGGCCCGCATGGGCGCTATGGCCATCAGTTATGACCTGTTTGGCTGGGGAGAATCGTTGCTGCAATTCAAGCCAGAAGATCACCGGCGCAGCCTGGCCATGACCATACAGGCGCTGAGCAGCATTCGCATACTCGATTACATGCTGTCGCTGAAAGAGGCTGACACCAGCCGCGTGGCTATTTCCGGCGGCTCTGGCGGGGGCAGTCAAACCATGCTTATAACAGCATTGGATGACCGAATTAAGTTAAGCGCCCCGGTAGTGATGCTGTCTTCTTACCATAGCGGCGGTTGTCCCTGTGAAAGTGGTATGCCGGTACATTTGTGCGAGGGTGGTACCAACAATCCTGAAATAGCGGCCATGGCGGCGCCCAGGCCACAATTGATTGTATCAGACGGAAAGGACTGGACGGCACACGTTCCTGAAATAGAATTTCCTTACCTGCAAAAAATGTACGGGTTGTACAACAGTGCGCATCTAACCCGCAATGTACACCTGCCGGCAGAAGGACATGATTTTGGCATCAACAAGCGGTTGCCCTTGTATGAATTTATTGCTGAACATTTCAACATGAATATTGATGCCATAAAAGACAAGCAGGGGCGCATCGATGAATCGCGTGTTACCGTGGAAGAAGAACAGGCTTTGTATGTGTTTGGTAAAAATGGTGAAACATTGCCGGCCAATGCGATCAAAGGATTTGAAAACCTGGAAAAATTGTTTGAAGCATTGCAAGGGAAACGTGAGGCTCAGAATAATTAAATAAAATACGTGAGCCCGGGCGTAAATAAAAGGATGCATTTTATCGCACCTTGTGTCCTCTTACTGCGTAATACAGCACATATAAATAACAAGGTATCATCATCCAGTAACTCACCTGTGCTGCCATTCCTTTGGCAATGCCTGCCTCGACGCCTTGCTGTATGAGATAAGCAGTTCTGCTGTCTGTAAGGTATCCGTATATCAAAGGCAATATCGCTCCGCCCGCGCAACTCATTACCAGTAATGCCGAACCGGTTTTGGTAAAGCGGCCCAGCTTATTGATAGCAAGCGGAAAAATGGCCGGCCACATTAGGGAGTTGGCAAGACCTAACAGTGCAATAAAGAGTACAGATGTATAACCATTGGTGAAGATCGCCAGCGTACTGAACAATGCGCCGAGCAGGGCGCAGATTTTCAAGGCATCCTGTTGCCTGATGTATTTTGGTATCAGGAAGATGCCGGCAATGTAACCAATCAGCATGCAGGTAAGGGTGGCGGAAGTAAAAAATTTTGCTTCTGTAATTGGAATGCCCAAGGTGATGCCATAACTGATGATGGTGTCACCTGCCATTACTTCCACGCCTACATATAAAAAGATGGCGAGCATGCCCAGCAATAAATGCGGAAACTGCCATATGCTGGTTTTGCCGGTAGCGGTGTTTGCAGTGGTATCTGTAGTGGCTTCTTCCTTTATATCGGGCAAACCGGAAAAATAAATGGCCACGGCAAGGGCTAACAGCACCAGCGTAATAATTAAGTATGGATTGACCACGCGCATGGCCAGCGCATCCAGGGTGGCACTGCGTGCAGCTACATCCATATGTTGCAAACTTGACAGCAGCGCATCGGTGTCCTGTAACGCAATAAAGCCAAATACTACATTGGCCAGGATACCCGCTACCTTATTGCATATACCCATGATGCTTATGCGTGAAGCGGCGCTTTCTATAGGTCCGATAATAGAAGCATATGGATTGGAAGCCGTTTGCAGCAGGGCCAGTCCTGTACCAATGATGAAAAGCCCGGAAAGAAACAAACCAAAGCTGCGCAGGTAAGCTGCCGGAATAAACGCAAGCGTGCCCACAGCCATCACCAGCAGGCCCAGCGACATGCCTTTTTTATAGCCGGTCCTTTTCAGCACCATGGCAGAAGGGATGCCCATCACAAAATAGGCCATGAAAAAAGCGGTGACTACAAGGAATGACTGCATTTCGGATTTCAGTTCACAGGCAATCTTGAGATAGGGGATCAACGCGCCGTTTACCCAGGTAACAAACCCGAAAACAAAAAACAGGCTACCGATAATAAGCAGGGGTAGGAGGTAGCGCGAAGAAGAAGCTTTCATAGCAGCTGTCGTCATAAGCAGGAAAAATTTCCCGAACTTAAAGAAGATGTAGTAGAGATGACAGCTTGGGGAATAATTTTACGCAAACGATTGCTTGGTCCACCCCCACTACTACGCTTTCCCTTTCAGTATCTTATTCCAATACAACCACGGCAACACTCTTCGCTTGAGCTGGTACATGCTCCATCTTTCCTTGCTTTGATCGAAGGGGAATGTTTCGGCAGGTATGTTATTGTAATCGAATTCTGCCAGCACCAGTTTGCCATAGCCGGTTACCACCGGGCAGGAAGTATACCCGTTGTACACCGCGTTGAGTGGTTGCTGCTTGCGGTATGCCAGCAGATTGGTCACCAGTACGGGCGCCTGCTTACGCACGGCCGCGCCGGTTTTGGAAGTAGGCAGGGCAGCGGCATCGCCCAGGGAGAAGATGTTGGGGTAACGGATATGCTGCAACGTAAATTTGTTTACATCTACCCAGCCGGCCGCATTGGCCAGCGGACTATTACGCACAAAATCGGGCGCGCTCTGCGGCGGTGTTACGTGCATGAAGCTGAAGGGTACGTGGTAGGTTTCATCTTTGTTGTGGGCGCCTATCCCGATAAACTTCGCCAGCTTTGCCGGTCCGTCAATTTCAATCAATCGTACGTGAAAATGTAACCGGATATCGCCGCGTTGTACCACTTTCAGCAGCGTCTTTTCATATTTCTCCACGCCGAAGAGCCGGGTGCCTCCTGACCAGTATTGTATGGAAGCCTGGTGAAGTATACCTTTTCTCCGGAAATAATCAGCGGCGAGGTACATGATCTTGTGCGGGGCACCGCCACATTTTACAGGTGTATCGGGACTGTGGAATAGGGCGTTGCCGCCTTGAAACGACCGGATGCATTCCCAGGTATACGGTGCAGTGCTGAAACTGTAGTTTGAACAAACCCCGTTTTTGCCCAGCGTTTCAGTCAGTCCTTTGATGGCCGACCAATTGAGTTGAATGCCGGGCGCCACCACCAGGAAATCATAGTCCACTTCCTGTCCGTCACTGGTAATCACTTTATTTGCTTCGGGTAAAAATGCGTTCACCTGTTTTTGTAGCCAGGTTGCGCCTCGGGGAATCACGGAAGCTTCTTTGCGGACCGTACGCCGAATGTCAAACACGCCTCCTCCTACCAGCGTCCATGCAGGCTGGTAATAGTGATGTTCTGCGGGATCGATGATAATTACTTCTAGTGTATTGTCTTTACGCAGCAATTGGGCAGCTACGGAAATACCGGCATTTCCTCCGCCCACGATTACTACACGGTTGGCAAGTGACATATCTGGAAATTTGGAATAAAGCTAGGGTGCCTGATCTCCCTGTTTTGTGACAGACATCATAATGGTGAATGATTTTTGAATCAATGCAGGAAAAAATTGCCGGCAGCAAGCTTTACTCAAATTGTGGCGCTATGACCACAATCATATGGCCACTTGTTGAGTGTTAGCATATCCGGGATTTTGCTGCGGTAGCTTTAAGGTTCAAAACAGTTGCTATGGAAAAAATAGTAGCGGCAATCGACGGCCTTAAATTTTCAGAAAGTACTACGCAGTATGCAGTGCAAATGGCAAAACTGTTGAATGCGCACCTGGTAGGCGTATTCCTGGAAGATTTCACCTATCACAGTTTCAGGATATTTGAAGTGGCAGGCGATGATGAATTTTCCGAAATCAGACGACGCGAGCTGGAAGAACAGGATTTGGCCGTGCGCAGGGAAGCTATTGACCGGTTTGAACAAATATGCAGGGAAGCCGGTGTTCCTTTTTCAACAAGGCAGGACCGCAATATTGCCATCCAGGAACTATTACATGAAAGCCTGTTCGCTGATTTTCTGGTAATAGACCGGAAAGAAACGCTGACGCGTTACGAAGAAGAAGTGCCCACGCGTTTTATCCGCGAGTTGCTCGAGCGGGTACAATGTCCAGTGCTGTTGGTGCCCTCAACCTACGATCCTGTTGACAACGTGCAGTTGTTATACGACGGTCAGCCGGGATCGGTGTATGCGATCAAAACTTTCTGTCATGTGTTGCCGGCGCTGCGCCAATTACCGGCGCAGGTAGTAACGGTGTCCACCGAAAGGGAGGAACCCCATATACCAGACAGTCGGCTGTTGAAAGAGTTCATGTACCGGCATTTTCCTTCGGTAAACTATAAAGTGTACCAGGGAATACCTGAAACGGAAATCATTCAGCATATCAGGGCTGTAAGCGGACATCCCCTGGTGGTGTTGGGAGCGTACAGGCGTGGTATGGTTTCAAGATGGATTCGCGCAAGCATGGCCGATGTATTGATGCAGGAAACCAGTGTGCCGTTATTTATTGCACATTCGTAAGTAATATTGAAAAAGGAACGATTGAATGACTGAGCGGTTACAGGCTGCCAGGTAATGATGTAATTACATAACCTTAGGCATTCTTGTGATTTGTTCTTTGCAATTTGTTATATAACATGCTATGCGGCTTTTAGTGATAGAAACGGACAATGCGGCGCTGGATAAGCTGGAAACACTATTATACAATATTGTTCCCGGTTATCATGTGGCCGGAAAGGCTGTAACGGTGCATGATGCAGCTGTATGGCTGCAACAAAATGAGCCCCCCGACCTGGTGATCGCTGCGGTGGAACTGGACGATGGATTAATTTTTTCAACATTACAGGAATTTTTGTTACCGGTCATTTATATCGCTGCAGATGCAGCGCTTGCTATTACGGCTTTCAAAACAGATTGTATAGATTATCTCCTGCGGCCTGTTGAACCAGAGGCCCTGCGACAGGCCATCAGAAAATTTGAAAGAATATTTGCACCCCTGCTCAGGGAAACCAGCCGGAGCTACCGTGAGCGATTTATAGTGAGCGTGGGGCAGCAAATGAAAATCGTGTTTGCAGAAGACATTGCTTATTTCTACACTGAACACAAAGTGGTGTACCTTGTTACTTTCGACGGGACCAAATACACTACGGAGTTTACACTCAACAGGCTGGAACAGTTGTTGGACCCGGCCCGTTTCTTCCGCATCAACCGCCAGTTTATCATCAATATTCTCTCCATTGTTAAAATGCGCGCTGCTTCCAAATCGCGGCTGGAACTGACATTGCGGCCGGAAACAAAGCACGATTCGGTTACCAGTTTTGAGCGCACGCCCTTGTTTCGCAAATGGCTGGTGGGCAGTTAGGTTTTGCTCCATCCCCCATTTCTTCCCACTCAGAGAAAATTTTTCCCCTTCAGGTAAATCCTCGCCTGCTCCGCAAAATATCCGCACAAAAATTGAGTTTTGGTACTGCCCGCCCAAACCGGATTATTAATCCAAACCTGGTGAACGTGAAACTGAAGCGAACTGCTTATGTACTCATAGCGGCGGTCGTATTTGCTACCTGCAAATACGAATTGCCATTTTCAGACGGCAGCGGAGGCGACGCCGGTCTCGACAGGGGCGGAGCGTGTCATCCGGACACCGTTTATTTTTTCAACACCATTTTGCCTTTGATCAGTTCCGGCTGCGCTTCGTCCGGTTGTCATGATGCGGACAGTCGCGAAGCCGGACTGGCATTGCACAATTATTCCGGTATTCGTTCCATTGTAGCTCCCGGCAAACCGGCGCAAAGCCTGTTGTATGAAGTGATCACCACCAAAGATCAGGGCCGCATTATGCCGCCACCCCCGCATACTCCGTTTGATGCTGCGGCCACAGCCAATATTCATACATGGATCAGCCAGGGCGCACAAAACAATTATTGCAGCAGCAGTTGCGATTCAACGGCATTCAGCTGGAGCAAAACCATCAGGCCCATTATTGAAACGTTTTGCAAAGGTTGCCACAACGCCGGCGATCCCGGTGGCGGCATCGATCTCAGCACCTATGCGGGCGTGCGGGCAGCGGCAGCCAGCGGCGAACTGGCACGCAGTATTCGTCACGATCCGGGAGCTGAACCGATGCCCGAAGCAGGCAGAAAGCTGGAAGAATGCCAGATCAAACAAATTGAACAATGGATTGCAGCCGGTATGCCGGCGAATTAATAAGCAGTGGGTGGTGTAGCGATCACCCGATGATCGACAAAAACAGATTTGTATGCGTACAATGAAAAAAGCAGGTATTGTAATAGGACTGCTTGTCGTTACAGGACTTGGTTATGGCTGGTACCTGTATAATAAGGAACCTGTTGATGTACGGTCGGTAAAGACCGATATAGAGGTTACTGCTGATCAACTCCTTCTTCACTTTCAGCAGGATGAAAATGCAGCCAGTCAAAAGTTTGTAAACAAAGTGATGATCGTTTCGGGCGCTGTACGCGAAGTGAACCTTGAAGACGACGGTCGGGCCACCGTATGGCTCACCACCAACGAATTGCTCTATCCTGTTACCTGCAGTTTTTATGAAGGTGAAGCAGCAAAAGTAAAAACGCTCGCGCCCGGCGACCATGTGCGCATCAAAGGCGTATGTACCGGTATGCTCATGGGCGTGGTGATCAACAAATGTTCGCTGGAAGACATGAAAAAATTCGTACCCTATAATCCCGAACATATGTAACAAGCGATATAACAATCACAATCGACTAATTAACCAGTAAAGGAGGAAAAGAACATGATGAGAAAGCTGTTAATGGGGGTGATCGCTTTGGCAATGGCTTTACCCGTGGTGGCGCAAAAGAAATACTATACCAAAAACGGACGTGTGAGTTTTCAGGCAGGCACTGCCGTGGAAGATATCGACGCCGTCAATCCGTCTGCGGCCAGCGTGTTGGATGCGGCTACAGGGCAACTGGAGTTCATGGTGCTGGTAAAAGCTTTTGAATTCAAGCGGGCCTTGATGCAGGAACACTTCAACGAAAATTACATGGAAAGCGACAAATACCCCAAATCGGTTTTCAAAGGGAAGATTACCAATATTGGCAACATAAACTTCAGCAAAGACGGCACCTATCCTGTTACCGTAAAAGGTATACTGGATATGCATGGCGTAAAGAAAGAAGTGGAATCGAAAGGCACGCTTACGGTGACCGGCGATACCATTGCAGCAGAAGCCGGTTTCGAAGTGCTGCTGGCCGATTTCAATATAGCCATACCCGGCGTAGTAAGCGACAAAATATCCAAAACAGTAAAAATAAATGTAAACTGCAAATACAACGTGCTGCAATAACCGAATTGGTGACATCGCAGCCTTAAGAACCATATTACACAATGAGAAAAATTTTATTGCTGTCGGGCCTCGTGGGGATGGCAGTTGTGTCGAAAGCGCAGGACAGCGATCTGCTCTCCCTGATAGATAGCGGAGAGCAAAAAAAGGAATATATCACCAATGCTTTCAAGTCCACGCGCGTGATCAACGGCCATTCTATGGAGTTTTTGGGCAAAGGCGTGCTGGACGTACGCATTCTGCATCGGTTCGGTACCGTTAAGTCGGGGTTCAACAACCTGTTTGGACTGGACCAGGCCAGCATGCGTTTCGGGTTCGACTATGGACTCGGGAAAAGTGTCACGGTGGGGTTTGGCCGCAGCAACGTTAATAAAGAGTGGGATGGGTTCATCAAATGGCGGCCATTGTGGCAATCAACGGGGCCACGCTCTTCTCCTGTATCTGTTGTATTGGTGGCAGGCGCCACGTATACCACGCAGCCGCAATCCGGTGACCAGAAGAGGACTACCACCAGTCGCATGGCATTCTACCACGAGCTGATTGTGGGACGAAAGTTCAATGATCGTTTCAGCATGCAGGTGGCGCCGGTATTCGTACACCGTAACATGGTGCCCACACCGGAAGAGGAACACGATGTGTGGGCGCTGGGCGTAGGGGCGCGTTTCAAACTCACCAACCGGTTGGCACTGGTGGCTGACTACCATCATGTGGTGAAAGGACTGGATAAAGACTTGTACAAAAACCCGCTTTCGATAGGATTGGATATTGAAACAGGCGGGCACGTCTTTCAGTTGCATTTCTCCAATGCCACCGGCATGAACGAAAAAGCCTTCATTACCAATACCACCGACAGTTGGGGCAAAGCGGAAATCCGGTTTGGGTTCAACCTGTCACGTGTGTTTACCATCGGGAAGTAATCTATCCCTAACATCATTCCCTGTCATGACCGCCATCATTGCTGGCACACTTTCCGCATACTATGTTCGCAGTATAAATGTGGAATATGAAGAAAATACTGGTGCCTACCGATTTTTCAGACAATGCGCTGCGTGCTGCCACCTATGCTGCGGAACTGGCTACACGTAGCAAGGCTTCCATTTGCCTGCTATACGTACTGGAGCCGACAGAGGCCGTGTTGTTTCGGCCGGCAACGGTCCAGGAAAAATACAGCTACATCCTGCACGACAACCGGCAAAAGGAATTACTCGCCTTTAAAAAGAATGTAAGTGATTTGTATCCCGCCCTCAACATTACCACGGCCATAGTGGAAGGCGACGCTAAAGACACCATTCCCCACTACTGTCGCAGTGAAGGTTACGACCTGATCATTATGGGCACACGGGGCGCCAGTGGTGCAAAGGAATTTTTCCTGGGCAGCACCACAGCAGCCGTAATTGCACGCGCAACAACGCCTGTGCTGGCCATTCCCGATGAATATGCTTTGCAGCAACCCGATGCTTTGGTGCTTGCTACCAATCATTTTGAAGAAAATCCCGAACTCCTGAGTACGCTGGCTGAACTGGCGTATCTGTTTACTGCTCCTGTTCACGTAGTGGTATATGTGGAAAAGGATAGCACAGATGCACAAACAGTGGCGTCGTTGCGTAAACAATTGGAAGCATATGTGCAGTACCTGCAATCGCAGTTTCCTGGTGTGGCATTCAAAAGTGAAGTGATCGAAGGCACCGACTTTGAAGGTGCGCTGCAACTCTATAGCATCCGGCAGGAAGTATCTATCATAGGGATGGTTACCTACCCCAAAAAATTCTTCGACCGGATCTTTCACCGGAGCGCCACACAAAAAATGACTTTCCATTCGCATATACCGGTGCTGGCCATTCCGGCGGCCGCCGCAGGATGATCAGTCATTTCTCTATACCACTCCATACTCCCTGGCGGCAACTTTGTTGCCAAAGCCCTATCCGTAGTGATGGGCATCATTGCCCGTTTTGATGCAACTCATTGAACAGGCATCAATATTGAAGGTATTTTGAAGAGGAAGTACAATGCGGTTTTTTTACCACAGATTACCCCGGATGGATGTTATGGATGGTACAGGCAGGACCTGAATGGACTGTGTTGCCAACAAAGCAAGCTGTGTTATCTGTGGTTTCCGCTATCCCGGCACACAATAAAACATTCAATTATGGCAAAGAAAAAGAGGATAAACCCGGACCAGCATCCTGAAATTCCGAACCCCGATACTACGCCGGAACTACAGCCTGATCAGATACCGGAAGAGAATCCTGCCGAGCTGCCGGAAGAGGAACCGGAAATCGTACCCGAAGAAACCCCTGAAGAGATACCGGAAGATACACCCGATGAAGACCCCGGCACACGTCCACCCGGTGAAATTCCGCCGATATAACCAGGACGTATACCATATGAATGTAAACTCCACAATAACCATGATCGGAAAACTCAACAATGCCGAAATTGAAGAGGTGATCAGCAGCCAGGTAGTAGGTCGTATTGGATGCCACCATGATGGCACTACCTACGTTGTTCCCATCAGTTATGCCTACGATGGTGAAAATATATACGGCATTACCCGCGAAGGGATGAAACTCCAAATCATGCGCAGGAACCCGAAGGTATGTTTTGAAATAGAAGATATGAAAAGCATGTCTAACTGGCGCACTGTCATTACCTGGGGAATTTTTGAAGAAATCAATAATACACCCCGGCGCGACAAAGCGCTGGAATTGTTGCTGAACCGGGTGCTGCCTCTCGACAGCAGCAAAACCACCCATATATCTCCCGAATGGCCTTTTGCGCCTGAAAATCTGAGTAGTATTGAAGGCGTTGTTTTTCGCATATTTATAACCGAAAAAACAGGTCGGTTTGAAAGGGAGTCGGTGACGAAATAAAGAATATTGACTGTTCATACCTGCCGGTTTGCTTAGCCAATTACTGCTCATGGAACACGCATCAACCTGGAAAAAATTTTTGTATGAGGCCGGCGATCTGTCACGCTTCGCGGGTCGTTTTATGCGCGAATGGTTTCGTCCGCGGTATGAACTGGCAGAATTTTTTCGCCAGTGTTTTATCATCGGGTATAAATCTTTTCCGCTGGTGGCGCTCACGGGATTTATAATGGGATTGGTGCTCACCATGCAATTGCGGCCTTCATTGATTCGCTATGGGGTGGAGTCGCAACTGCCTGCCATGGTTGGCATAGCCATTGTACGGGAAATCGGTCCGGTTATTACTGCATTGATCTTTGCCGGCAAAATCGGCAGCAGTATTGGCGCCGAACTGGGCTCTATGAAAGTAACGGAGCAGATAGATGCAATGGAAGTTTCCGGCACCAATCCGTTTAAATACCTCGTAGTGACCCGTGTGGCAGCTGCTACCCTGATGCTGCCGGTGCTGGTGATGCTGGGCGATGCCATTTCATTGTATGGCGCTTACCTGGGTGTGAACATTCGCGGCAACACCAGTTTTCATTTGTTTTTCACGCAGGTAATAAACAACCTGGCCTATGGTGATGTATTACCTGCCTTTATCAAATCTTTCTTTTTCGGTTTTGCAGTAGGCATTATCGGGTGTTATAAAGGATACTATTCGCAAAAAGGAACGGAAGGCGTTGGACGGTCAGCCAATGCCGCGGTGGTTATAGCGTCGGTAATGGTTTTTGTAATCGATTTGCTGGCCGTGCAGATAACCGATTTGCTGGGATTAAACTGAATACGATGCGCACCCATGTACATACAGGTACTGCCGAGCCACCGGCTGATCCGCGGGAAGTAGTACTGCAGGTGCGGCATTTATACAAATCGTTTGGCGCCAATCAGGTGCTGTCTGATTTCAACTTCACTTTATACAGAGGGGAGAACGTGGTAGTGCTGGGAAAATCAGGTTCGGGAAAATCGGTGCTCATCAAATGCATTATCGGCTTAATGAAGCCCGACAGCGGCGCCATTCATCTGTTGGGAAAAGAAGTGACCACGCTGAACCACGACGAACTGGACAAGCTGCGCGCACGCGTAGGCTTTTTGTTTCAGAGCAATGCACTGTACGATTCCATGACGGTAAGGCAGAACCTGTTGTTCCCGTTGCGCAGAACATGGATGAAGCAGGAACATTACAACGAAGATGAAATGGTAAGACAGGCGTTGAAAGATGTAGGACTGGAACACACGATGGAGATGATGCCCGCAGAGTTATCGGGTGGCATGCGCAAGCGTATAGCACTGGCGCGCACTTTGATTATGCGCCCCGAAATCATATTGTATGATGAACCTACTACCGGCCTTGACCCGATCACCGGCCGCGAAATAGTTGACCTGATTGTAGCCATTCAAAAAAAATACAGGGCTTCTTCGGTGATTATTTCGCATGATATGACCTGTGTTCGTCTCGCTTCAGACAGGGTGGTGATGCTGATAGATGGTAAATGCTATGCAGAAGGAACATATGATGAATTGCAGCGGTCAGATGATCCGAAAGTGAAACAATTTTTTGAGTAGCGCTATGACAAACAGTAAAATTGATAATGTTAAACTGGGGGTATTTGTACTGGCAGGACTTGTTGTGCTGATTGCACTATTGTATCTCATCGGGCGCAACCGCAATTTGTTCGGCTCCAATTTTATCATTAAATGCCATTTTGAAAATGCCCAGGGACTCATGCCCGGCAACAATGTGCGCTATGCCGGCATACAGGCAGGAACGGTGAGAAGTGTAAACCTGCTGAATGATACTGTAATAGAAGTAACCATGGTAATTGAAAAGAGGATGAAAACATTCATTAAAAAGAATGCAGTGGCTTCTATCACAACAGACGGTCTGATGGGCAACAAGATGATCGCGATAAATCCCTCCGGGCTTCCTTCAGGTCCGGTGGAAGAAGGTGATATACTGGCAGTGAAGAATACTGTGCAAACCGATGAAATGCTCGAAGTGCTTTCGCATACCAATAATGATGTTGCACTGATTGCGAGTGAATTGAAATACACCGTGCGGAGAATTAACAACAGTACTGCGCTCTGGGCCATACTCAACGATGAAACTTTGCCAAAGAATTTACAGCAGTCGCTTGCCAACGTGCGACAAGCCAGTGTACAGGCGAACCAACTTGTACGCGACCTGGAGCGTATGGTAGCCGATACACGGTCCGGCAAAGGAATGCTCGGCGCCATGTTAACCGATACCAGTTTAGCGCAGGAACTGCATCGCAGCATGGAAATGATCAGTACTGCGGCAACCAACACGGCATCGTTAAGCCGCGAACTGGAACGGATGGCAGCAGATTTGCGCTACCAGGCTGACAGCGGTCATGGGGCAGTACATGCGTTGTTCAGAGATTCATCGCTCGTAAGAAAAATCAATAACAGCCTTACCAATATCGAAATGGGTACCCGTGCCTTTAATGAAAATATGGAAGCGCTCAGGCACAATTTTCTGTTTCGCGGCTATTTCCGCAAGCAGGAACGCAAGAAGAAAAATCAATGAGAAATGAAAGTTATAGCTTTTTGCCTACTCCAAATAAAATAGCTGCATGCGCCCTTCCCGGAAAGGACAGGCGGTGCAGCCGGAACCATGCTTACTTTCACCAGAAAGTACAATGGTATACCTGAATCAGTAGCGATACGCACATATGGTACGGATCCTTATTATTGTCTGCTGCCCCGTAAACCAGGGTGATGAGCAACATCAGGCAATAATAATTTCCATCGAATGCAGAAAAGTCGTGGCCCTCTGTAAACCGGACTTTTTTGACAACATGGATGGTATCACCACTGACCAGTAAACGAGCAATGCTGCCCTGTATTTATGTTGACGTTGCCAGCCGGCAACGGAAAGTATGTGCGGGAACCGGTGGAGGTGCCTACCGGTCCCCTTTTTGTAACCCAGGTTGATAACCATCTTTTAACACCCGTGAATGGTTGTTTCCATGAGCTACCGCTTGCACAAACGAAAGAAGGATTGCGTTTGTGCCTGTAATTCAGTAACAACAGAGCAGTAAGGTCTATTGGGATTGTTTTCCGGGAACCACGGATAGTGCACGGCACGCATGAGGGTTCACAAAGGGTGCTGGGTTACAGCAATAAATGAAGAGGTAATTAAGGTTGTGTAAGCTTTGCTGATAAGCAAAAGAAACTACTGCAATTTAAACCGGCGCATTTTATTTATTTGCACAATTGTTTTTCTTATCTGCACAAAATAGGAGTTAACGGTGCCCACCGCTTCACCTCCAATGCGTTGGGGCCATTTTAAATACACGTTTAAATGCCACACTGAAACTACTGATGGTCTTATAGCCGGTAAGGCGGGCAATTTCCTTGATGCTTTTGTCAGTATTCTTTAACAGAGAAGCGGCCAGCTGCATACGCATCTGCAACCGGTATTCGTAAATGCTTAGGCCATATTTTTTTCTAAAACCATATTGCAACTTATTGCGATTCAGTGCAACTGCTGCAGCCAGTTCCTGGATGGTAATATGGCGCATCGGATCTTTCATTAGCATGCCATGGGCTGCCTCTATGCAGTCCATTTCCTGTTCCTTGATCTTCATGGGTGGAAAGGTTTAAAGATGCAATACATCTCAGGCCAGGTTTATATGGTCGTAACAAACCAGTTGGTTTGTCCTGTTTTAATTTACAATGAATTGCGCCAATGAAGTATTGTAGCAGTGCACAGGTTATGCTTTGTCCACATCTGACGGTAAGAGGGGAGTGCTACAATAGCCGGGGTGTTGCTGGCCCAGGTTAAGCATGACCTATAGACACAAATATATATTGGATTGAATGAACGCAGCAGGTCTTATGAAAATTTTATAAATGACATCGCCTGTGCAAGATTCATCATGCACTGTTGGCACCGGAGGTTGGTGAAAATCTGACAGTTATCATACAGCGTCATGCTAAACCCAGGAAACATCGGGTATTTACTATAGCTAAAATGTGGAAATCCTGCTGGTACAGCCAGCATCAATTTTTAATTGAACAATGTTTGCTAATTGCTTAATCGTTATAGGTGTTTTCCGGTTAAAAAGGACCTGGTGAGCAGATACACTTGCATGCAAATAAGTGTAAATTTTTTTGGGCCACATGGTATTTTATCGGATATTGCACGCCGTTGCACTAAACCCTTCTGTTGCATCCCCTCCTCGTCGCCAAAACCGTAGCATACCGTTCCCTGTTAAAACTGTAAGGTTCTGAAAGGTTACAACTTGTTCCCTGCTGTTGTTGCAATTCATTTTTTGCAGGGGAATTTTCGCTTTGTGTTTTACGTATTAAGTCAATTACCATGCACCACACAGAACCATTATGCCGACAATACGATCCGTATAGTCTTCACAGCGATATATACGCCAAATATTTTTTGCCGGACAATATTCCTGTGACCATTCGGCCTCTGGTGCTTCCCGGCGACCTGGACATTATATCCAAATGGTTTGCCACGCACTATTCCAGTGAAAAAACCGGCTATGGTGTGGAACTATCTAAAGATTATTATATAACGCTGCTCGACAGCTGCAATACGCAGGCTCTGCTTGGTACCATCAATGGTGTGCCTGCCTTCCAGGCAGATGTATACCAGGCATTGTTTGCTCCTGAAGTGCTGACCGATGTGTGTAGCCTGCAACCAAACGATTATGTGATGCAATTGTGGCCATCACCGGAAGTGATGGCTTCTGCTACAGCTTCAGTGGCGGCCGTGCTGGCCTGCCTGGATTGTTTTTTCACGTACAAAGAAGTGAACCGCGTGATCTGGATGACCAGTATGCAGGAACAGTATTTCAGGTTGATGGCAGCGGTTGCTGATTTTGAAGAAGTGGAATGCGACGATCCCCGGCAGACCTATCATATTGCCACCCGTGAAAAATTTCTCCCCACGCTTGCACAGATGCCCGCAGTGCCCTACGAACCACGCACCGTGCTGGATTATTAATGCGGAAAAAAAGCCACAATAACTTATAAAGTCAGCGGTTGTTTGTTGTAACAGTTATTGCCCGGGCGCAACTGTACACTGCAACCAGCCTGTTCTCTGGTACATCCACATGCCATCCCCTCCCCGCTGGTGGGGGCGCCGGCACGAACTTACCAAAGCAACAATGTTGCATGGACAGGGGTGGTCCTGTTAACCACCCCCATCCATGCAGTATGCTTCCCGCTGTAATATCGTGTTAGCGCCACCGCCAGCGGGAGGGAGAGGTATCTGGATGTGCTAATTACCGGCAGGTTTTTGTGTTCGCATGAAAGCGCCAACGGGGGATGGGCGGGAAGCTGGATGTGCCAAAGCAAACAGCAGGTGGTACAATCCTTGCCGCATGGTATAGCCATGACATGGATCTGAAACCAAAGGCAACATTGACAGAAGCCGATGTAAAGCGCGGTTTACGACTGGTGATCGGTGATGGCCTGGCTGCGGAAGCTATGACCGCCCTCACCGGTGGCGCATTTCTTGTGGCCTTTGCCCTGCTGATGGGCGCCTCCAATTTTCAAATCGGCTTGCTGGCAGCCCTGCCTACATTTACCAATATATTTCAGTTGCTTTCTATCTGGCTGGTGCGCCAGTACAACAACCGGCGTGCCATAGCCGTGATCTGTCTCATTCTGGCCCGTATACCATTAATCGTTATAGCGTCGTTGCCGTTGTTTTTCGAAACGGCTTCCATAGACATTCTTATCATATTCCTTTTCTTCTTTTACTTTTTCAGTTCCATTGCCGGCCCCGCATGGAATTCGTGGATGAAAGACCTGGTGCCGGAAAAATCACTGGGGCGCTACTTTTCGCGCAGAAGCAGTTATACGCAAACGGTGAACGTGGTAATGAGTTTTGGCCTGGCCATGCTGGTGGATTATATCAAAGCCAATTATCCGCAGTATGAGCTTACTACTTATTCCGTCATGTTTATGACGGGAGGCGTATTGGGCATAGCCGGCGCTATTATACTGGGTAAAACGCCGGAGCCGCAATCTTACCTGGCCAAAGAGAATTTGCTGAAACTGTTCCGCAGACCTTTGAAAAATGCCAATTTCCGCAAGTTTCTTGTATTCAATTCAGCCTGGGTATTCGCGCTCAATATTGCTACGCCCTTCTTTACCGTGTTCCTGTTGAAAAGTATGGGACTGGCATTTTTTTACGTGATAGGTCTCAGTATTATAAGCCAGGTGTGCAGCATTCTAACCGTACGCATCTGGGGGCATTATTCAGACCGGTACAGCAACAAGACCATCATCGCCATCGGGGCGCCGGTGTATATTTTCTGCCTCATTGCCTGGTGTTTTGTAGGCATCTATTCCCGCTTTTATGCCAATATTGCGCTGCTTGTTTTTATCCATATTTTCATGGGCGTGTCAACGGCCGGCATCAATTTGTCGCTCACCAATATCGGCCTGAAACTGGCGCCCAAAGACGATGCCATTGTGTATCTCTCTGTACGCAACATTATCACCGCGTTCTTTTCTTCGGTGGCCCCCTTGCTGGGCGGCGTGCTGGCCGATTACTTCACCGATCGTTCACTTACCATCAATGCAGAATGGATCGGACCACAGGTAGATAAGGTGATCCACATCCTGTCGCTGCACGAATGGAATTTCTTATTTGCCTTTGGCGCATTGCTGGCACTATTTGCAGTAGAATTCCTGATTGGTGTGAAGGAAGTGGGCGAAGTGGAAAAAGATGTAGTGGTGCGCATCATGCGCAGCAATATCAGGTCCAATCTCAAAGATGCATTTCTTATCGGGCAGCTCATCAACTGGAACGATCAGTTCTGGCGTTTGCTGCGTGGGAAAAAGTCTGAAGCGAATGACACGCTTAAAGAATCCAATGAATCGGTCAAATGACAAATTCATTTTCTTACGCTTCTTTCCGCAGCACTTCCAGCGGCGGCTTGTTCAACACACCTCTGCTGTTCAGCAATCCGATGATGACGGTTAGCAATGAAATGATGATGAACAATACAATTACCGGAATCCATTGCGGCGTGAAACTGGCCTCAAAACTGAAACGCGCCAGTGCCCAGGTGCCAACCAGTGAAAGCAGGATGCCGGTGGCGGAAGCCAGTGCGCCGAGGAAAAAATATTCCAGGGCGGTGATCACCAGTATCTGTCGCCTGCTGGCGCCCAGCGTTCTCAGCAACACACTCTCCTGCATGCGCTGGTATTTGCTGATGAATATGGACGCGATCAGAACAATTAAACCGGTAATAATGCTGAAGCCTGCCATGAAACGGATCACGAACCCGATTTTGTCCAGCACATCGTCCAATACGCTGAGAATAAGACCTAGATCGATGATGGAAATATTCGGATAACGTTGCACCACCGCCTGCTGAAACCTGGCCGATACTTCCGGCGAAGGCACACGGGTGATGAGCACATGAAATTGCGGCGCTTGTTCCAGTACGCCCGAAGGAAACACCACGCGAAAATTCGTTTGCACCCGTTGCCAGTCTACTTCCCGCATACTGCCTACCACGGTAGGGATAAGCGTTCCCTGCACGTTGAAGACCACTGTATCGCCTGGGTTTAATCGTACACGGTCTGCATAGCGTTTTTCCACGGAAATGTATACCGTTTCGTCGGGCGAAGTGACCGGCTCGGGCAGTTCGCCGGATACCAGTTTTTCAGAATCGGTTAAGCTATCCCGGTAGGTGACCCTGAATTCCCATTCAAATGCCCGTTCAGAAACCCGCGATGCGGTGTCGGCGCGGACCATGGTGGCGGTTTGCCCGTTTACTTCTTCAATGCGCATGGTAACGATGGGCACCTGCTGCAACACCGGCAGATCATATTGCCTGGCCATGGCGGCCACGCTGTCTTTCTGCCCCGTTTGTATATCGAACAACACCATGTTGGGCTGGTTACCGCTGGCTGTGAGGCTCACGCGTTGGATGAGGATGTCTTGCGTGAAATACAGCGTGCCGATGAATGCTACTCCAAGACCAATAGTGGTAACAAGGGTGATCGTTTGGTTATTGGGACGGTACAGGTTGGCAAATCCCTGTCGCCATAAGTAATTCCAGGAAGCCGGAAAGAAACGCCGCACCGCCCACATCAGCAGTTTTGCCACGCCTGCCAGCAGCAGGAAGGCTACAAGCAGGCCGGTGGTAAATACAATGGCCTGCGCCCAACTGCCGATTTGCCAACGGCAGAACGCCAGTACAAAAAATACAATCAGCAGGTACACCAGCCACTTTACCGGGTCGCTGAAACGTTTATGCTCATACGAAATCCGGAGCGTAAATAATGGGGAAACATTTCTTACTGATACCAGCGGCAATAGCGCAAACAGCAGGCTGATGACCAATCCCAGCGCCACGCCCTGCGCAATGGCGCGCCAGCTGACAGATACTGCTACTTCCACCGGCAGAAAATCTTCCAGCACTATCGGTAGAAGTTGCTGAATGAGCGTACCGGTAATGGCGCCAATGATGCTGCCTACCAACCCGATACCGGCAATCTGGATCAGGTATATAAAAAACGCCTGTGTGCTGTTTACGCCCAGGCAACGGAGAATGGCAATGCTGCTGATCTTTTCACGAATGTAAATATGGATGGCGCTGGCTACACCTATGCAACCGAGAAGCAATGCTATAAAACTGATCAGCGACAGAAATTGCGTAAAGTCTTCAAACGACCGCCCGGTATTGCGCTTGCGTTCTTCCACCGTATCATAGTCCATGCCGGCTTCTTCCAGCTTTGGCTCCAGCGTATCGATTACATTTTGTATGGCTTCTTCATCGTTGAATTTGTAATAATAATTATACGCAATGCGACTGCCTTTTTGTACCAACCCGGTAGCATCAAGGTATTGCAGCGGGATATACACCGGTGGCGCTACCGTGGTTGAGATAGTATTGCGGCCGGGCGCTTTGTTTAACACTCCCGCAATGGCAAAAGTAACATCGCCCAGCTGAATGGAATCACCAATCTGCGCATCAAACTGCAACATGAGCGTTTTGTCTACCAGGGCTTCTCTTCCATTGCGAAACCGGCCTGCTGCTGCTACAGGAGTGGTTTCCAGTTCACCATAAAAAGGATAGTGGCCATCCAGTGCACGCACCTGCACCAGACGGGTGCCGCCGCCTTTCAGGAAATATACCATGGAAGCAAAGCTTCGCTCCTGCGATCGTTCATCGCCCAGGCGCCCGAGCACGGGCTGCAGTTCTTCGGGCACGGGCTTATTGCTTTCAATCACCAGGTCGGCGCCGGTAAGTGTTTTGGCCTGGCGGTCTATATCGTTCTGCAGGTTGTACCCGAAAGAAAAAGTGGCCACCAGGGCGGCAATGCCAAGAATGATGGACGCAATGAACAGCAGCAAGCGGGAACGGTTGCGCCTGCTGTCGCGCCAGGCCATGATGAATAACCAGGGAATATTCAGCCTTTTTTTATAGACGAATCGTGCTTTATCCATTTCGGTTGGTTTGTGCCGTTAGATGAAAACTGGGTCAACGTATCGGGTATTACGATGCCTTTCTTTCATCACTTACAATAGTTCCTCCTTTGATGCGTATGATGCGGTTGGTTTGTGCGGCGAGTTCCAGGTTATGGGTTACGATGATGAGCGTAGTGCCGGCTTCCTTGTTCAGGTCGAAAAGGAGCCGCTCTACCTTATCGCTTGTTTCTTCATCGAGATTGCCGGTGGGCTCATCGGCAAACAGGATGCGCGGGTTATTGGCAAACGCTCGCGCCAGCGAAACACGCTGTTGCTCTCCGCCTGACAATTGCATGGGATAATGGTGCAGCCGGTCTGCCAGACCAACCTTGTCCAGCAGTTCTTTGGACCTTGCCCGCGCATTTTTTTCTCCGCGTAGTTCCAGCGGCACCATTACGTTTTCGAGAGCGGTAAGTGTGGGCATCAATTGAAAATTCTGAAAAATGAATCCCACATACCGGTTGCGCACCTGGGCACGCTGGTCTTCATTAAGCGTATCCAATTGTACATGGTTTAATTCCACCGAACCGGAAGTGGCGCGGTCAAGGCCGGCACACAATCCCAGCAAGGTCGTCTTGCCACTGCCGCTGGGACCCACTATGGAAACGGTAGAACCGGCTTCTACCGAAAAATTAATATCATGCAATACGGTAAGTGTACGTCCGGCGCCCTGGTACGATTTGCTCAGGTTTTTTATGGATAGTATCGTGTCCACTGATGATTTAAGATTTGATAAGGAAAATAATTGTGCTAAAGTGTAGTAAATTAATGCATTATTTTGAACGCCGGTTTCGTTTAAACATAATTTACACCAGTGTGTTGAAGCAGGGACGAACAAGAAGAAAAAGGGGGACTCATTAATTAAAGATATATGAAACGAATTTGGACAATATGGCTTGTGGGGGTATTGGTAGCCTGTAGCAATAATGATGGTAAGAAGCAACAAACTGGCAATGAACCGCAGCCGCGCCGTGCCGACACAAGCCACAAAGCACCGGTAGCAAACGTGAAGAACATCATCTTTTTTGGCAATAGCATTACAGCAGGTTACGGTGTTGAACCTACCGAAGCTTTTCCTGCAAGAATCGGGGAGAAACTGGATTCCCTGAAACTGCCTTACCGGGTTATCAATGCGGGTCTCAGTGGTGAAACTACAGCGGGCGGCAGGAACAGGGTGGATTGGGTACTGCGGCAACCGGTAGATGTGTTTGTGCTGGAACTGGGTGGCAATGATGGTTTGCGCGGTATACCTATTATTGAAACCAGGCAGAACCTGCAGGCCATTATTGATAAAGTGCGCGAAAAAAATCCCCAGGCTATCATTATACTGGCAGGTATGCAGGTGCCCCCGAATATGGGTAGCAGGTATGCCGGTGAGTTTCGCAACACATTCAGGGAACTGGCGGAAAAAAATAAAATTCCACTAATACCTTTTATTCTTGAGGGCGTGGGAGGGGTACAGCACCTGAATCAGGCAGACGGTATCCACCCGACTCCGGAGGGTCACCGGATCGTTGCAGAAAATGTGTGGGAAGTGCTGAAGCAGGTGTTATAACGCCAGGCGTTCATCGTGCCTGTTTTTTTGACTTTTTGGTTGCTGTGGGGTTTTCACCGGTTTTGCTGGCGGTATCGCCGGTATTGCTTTCACCGGGAGGATCTTCATCATTGATTACCTGGTCTTGTTCCTGTTCATTGACTATTTTGGTGTCTTCTTCTTCCGGTGTGCGTGTTTCCTGTTTTTGTTTTTCCATTGTTTTTTCCGCTTCCGCATCTTCATCATATACCGGCTGATCGGGCGTACCGGTTACACCCGGCTGATAATCCGGTTGTCCCGGCTCCGCATCTACTTTGCGATGCCGGGGAGGCGTTTTGTCCTGGTGCTTCTCTTGCATAGTGACTGTTTTTTCAGTGTTTTGAATTGACGGGGAAACATACCTCTTTAAATAATGACTTCGTTTCACCTATAAAGAAGGTGTTCCTGTTACCCCAAAGAAAAAGAGCAGGGCGCGGCCTGCTCCTGTGCGGTATAGTCGGTTGGATCAACACCCGTTTTACATCTTAGGCGTCTTTTACATCTCAGACGTCACCTGGCTGGCTGCACGTTTCAGACCGTCTTTACCGGTGCGAAAGCGTTCACCCATTTTGTCTGTCCATTTACCTGCAGCGTCAGCAATATTTCTTCTCAGGTCTCGTCCTTTTTCCGGCGCCATCAGCATACCTACGGCAGCGCCCACTGCAGCCGCACCAATGATCCCTAATACAACTTTGCTTGTCGTAGTCATAACAATAAGTTTTAACGTAAATAATATTATCCTACCAGTTCAAACTTTGTTCCCGTTTGGTATCAGGAGGAAAGAAAATATAAACAAATTTTTGCGTGTCCATTTATTTACCCAAATAGGGGAAAAGAATTGAAAGCGCAGGTTAAATGGTTATGGAGTGTGCCAACCATTGTGCTACGCGGGCTTAATGATTACTTCTCTCAGGCGATTCTTTTTCGTCCCGAAGCCAGTAGCACTACTACGCCGCACACCGCTATGGCAATGCCTGCGTAGGTGGGCCATGACACACGCTTCTGTTCTTTTTTGTTCAGTTCAATGGGGCCCAGGTCCGCCACTTCTTTTTCGCGGGTAAAGCGTACTTCGCGGAAGACGATCATCACAATGCCGAGAATGATGAGAATGATACCAAGTGTTTTCATGCAGATGCTGTTTTAGGTGTTAACAATTTCACCGCCGTTGGGATGCAAAACCTGGCCGGTGATATAGGAAGCTTCGTCAGAAGCAAGAAAAACGTACGAGAAAGCAATTTCAACCGGCTCTGCCGCGCGGACTAACGGTGTATCAGAACCGAATTCTGCAACATGTTTGGCAGGAAAAGTGGCAGGAATCAGCGGCGTCCATACCGGGCCGGGCGCCACTGCATTGACGCGTATTTGCTTTTTGGCAAAATATGCAGACAGCGAGCGGGTGAAACTAACGATAGCCCCTTTGCTGGCAGCATAATCCATCAGGTGCCAGCTGCCGCGGTAAGCCGTTACCGAAGTGGTATTGATAATGTTGGCGCCGGCTTTAAGATACGGCTCCGCCGCCTGCACCAGGTACAGGTAAGCAAAAAAGTTTACTTCAAATGTTCTTTTCAGTTGTTTTTCTGTGATGGCCTGTAACTCTTTTTGGGGAAACTGGATGCCGGCATTGTTGACCAGTATGTCTATTTTTCCGAACCTTCGCAGGGTCTGACGAACGATCTTCTGGCAATGTGATGGCTTGCTTACATCACCGGCAATCAGCAAACATTTTCTGCCGGCTGCTTTTACGCGTTCTTCAGTGGCCCGCGCATCGGTATGGTCTTCGTGGTATGCAATCACGATATCGGCGCCTTCTTTTGCCATGGCAATGGCAACGGCTTTGCCGATACCGCTGTCGCCACCGGTGATGATGACTGTTTTGTTTTTAAGCCGCAGTGCTTCTTTCTCTTTTTCGTAAACTGGTTCCGGTTCCATCTGCCCTTCTTTTCCCAGTTTGCGAGCCAGTTTTTGCGGCGGCCTGATCTTTCTTTTTTCTTGTCCTTTTTGCATGTATGGCGCTTCTGAATGCGCCCGGAGTGGTGCAAGATTTACGCCTCTGATAAAAAGCGCGGGATGTAGAAACTCGTCTACACCTTGTATACAGTGTGGTAAAAACAATTTTAATTACAGGAAGCCGGTGTTGCCATCAATGATGCGGGCCCATTGTGTAGCTGTACAATTTGCTGTCTTTGTACTCTGTATTGATGTGGTGAATGCAGGTAAAGCCGGCCTTTTCCAGTGCCTGCTGCAATCTCAACTGGCTGGCATCGCACTCTACGAAGAGGCATCGGATGGCCGGAAACAGCGCCAGCCAGGTCATGCAGGTGTCGAGGATGCAGGAATACAGTCCGGGATTTTTGGCTACAGCAGCCAGCGGCGTGAGCCGTAAGATATAATCGTTGGCGGCGGTTTCGAAATAATCTGCTATTTCATCCTGGCTGGCCCGGCATTCGTCTACGGAACAGAATAGGACGGCCATCGTCCTGCAGTACCATGTACGAATACGCAAAAGTAGACGCACTGGTAAACGCGTAGCTCGAAGCAATGAGTGTGGCCAGCTGCGGATGATAACTATTTCGTTTGTACAATTCCGGTAGATCGCTGTCGATGCAGAACGGGCGTAAGGAAAGGATTGTGTCAGGACGCGTAAAGCGTTTGGTAAAAACGATTTCCTTCCCGGTGCCAGTGTCGGGGAGGTCGGGCATGCAATCGCTGAGATGAGTCAGGCCTGCTGGTGCGATAGTTTTCATTTATCTTTTATTAAGATAACCTCCTGACAACAAGGCCAGGAGGTTAGGTAAAACCTAACCAAAGCCTCAGAAATAATTTTGTGAAAAGGGTATTGGTAAAGCGCAGTGAAAAGTACCTTTTAATGTGCGTTTGATTGAAAACAACCGTGCCTTGCAGTATATAAATAAATATACAGTAAAATCACAATGCTTACAGGAATACCTTATGATTGGTTAAGTGTAAATACCTATTTTGCTTTGCTTGATTAGGATTCTTGCCGGTTAGGGCTGGCCCAGTCCGTCGGCTGCCACCTGTCCTATAATGATGATTGCGGGATGGGTGATCTGGCTGGCGGCTGCCAGTGCAGGCAGGTCGCTGATTTTTCCCCTAACCACCTTGCGGTTGTCCATGCTGGCGTGTTGAATAATTGCGGCGGGCATTTCGCCCCGGCCTTCTTCTACATATACACGGGCAATATCGGGCAGTTTTTTTACGCCCATGTAAATAATTACTGTTGCCTTGCTGTGCATGGCATGGCGGAGATCGCCAGACAGCGTGCCGTCTTTTTTGGTGCCGGTGATTACCCACAGGCTTTCACTCACACTGCGGAAAGTAAGTGGTATATCTTCCAGTCCTGCAGCCTGCATACTGGTAATTCCCGGGATATAGCTCGCCGTTATACCGTGTTGCCGGGCAAATAAAATTTCTTCATAACCTCTGCCGAAAATAAACGGGTCGCCGCCTTTCAGCCGAACCACTTTTCCTTTGGTGAACGCTTTTTCCTTTATCAGTGCATGAATGGTTTCCTGCGGCGTGTATTCACCATATGGAAGTTTGCCTACGTAGATCTTTTCACAATCCGGACGGGTGTGTTCCAGGAGAGCCTTGTTGATGAGGTTGTCGTACAACACCACATCCGCTTCCTGCAGCGCGCGGACTGTTTTGAGCGATACGAGTTCGGGATCGCCGGGACCTGCACCCGCTACAATCAGTTGGGGTTGAACAGTTGGTTGGGCCTTGTGCATACCTGAAGATACGCCGATTTGCAAAAGCGGGATACGGAATTCATATCAAAAAACAACTACTGGATAGGGAATGGCGCAGCGACATTCCTGTAGTGGTGCAAATTTTACTTATACTTGCGCGAATTCAACTATCATCAAGCATCCTGTCATTTATGCGTGATATCACCCACAAGCAAATAACCTTGCGTACCGCCCGCGCTGCGGGAATTATTTTTTGTTCACCTGCTACCATAGAGTTGGTCCGCAATCAGCAATTACCTAAAGGCAACCTGTTTGATGTGGCGCGTGCAGCTGGTTTTATCGGCGCCAAACTTACGCCGCAATTACTGCCGCATTGCCATCCGGTGGCTATTGATGGTATGGATATACAATTTGAATTGCTGGACCAGTCGAAACATGGGGAGTTGTTCCCCACTGAAACATTTGCAAGGACGGGCATCGTCATCACCGGCCAGGCGAGTTCCATTGGCCGGACCGGTATCGAAATGGAAATGCTCACAGCTGTATCGGTTGCTGCCCTGGAAATATATGATATGCTGAAGCCGGTAGACACCGCCCTCGAAATTGGTCATATCAGGCTGCTGGAGAAAAAAGGCGGTAAAAGCGACCGGCAGCAATTCTTTGTGCTGCCCCCTGCTTGCGCAGTGCTGGTTTGCTCCGATGCTACAGCTGCCGGCAGGCGCGAAGACAAAAGCGGTAAGCTGATTTGCGAAATGCTGCAAGCGGTGAATGCCGAAGTAAAACATTACAAGATCATACCCGACGAGAAGAAAGCAATACAGGATACGATACGCCAATGGGTAGCCGAAGATGTGGCCTTTATATTTACCACTGGTGGTACCGGCCTGGGGCCACGCGATCATACCGTGAATGCCGTGCGTGAAATCCTGGAACGTGACGCAGATGGCATTACGGAAGCCATGCGGGCGTATGGACAGCAACGTACGCCGCTGGCCATGATGAGCCGGGCAGTGGCCGGTTCAATAGGGCATACGCTGATCGTTACGTTGCCGGGAAGTACGGATGGGGCGAGGCAGTCGCTGGAGGCCATTTTGCCGGCGGTGTTTCATGCCAGGAAGATGTTGTTGGGGGGAGGGCATTGAGGAGAAGAAGAGGGAAGGGAGAAGGAAGAGAATGAATGGAGGTAGAAAAGGAGGAATATTGAGCGTAGGATAAGAAACGAACATGGGAGAAACATGAAGGAGGAGTGGATTAACCCTATGATGAAGAGCAGGCAGGGAGGAATGAAGCGGACATAAGGAGGGAGAACGAAAGCCGCAGGGAAAAATGCAACAACAAGGAGCTCCGGGGAGCATGAAGATTGGTAAAAAATGAGAAAGGAAACAGCAAATTGGCGTTGAATGTTGTGGCTGGTTATGGAGGACAGGCTTTTATCAGGAGTATAGCATTTGAAAATGCCTAAAACAGGATGATATGTTGTATACCGAGGCACAGGAAATATTGCAAGGCCTTGCGCGCTCATTTGGCGAAGAAACCGTTTCGCTGGAAAATGCGTTGGGCCGCGTGTTAACGGAAAAGATTGAAGCCGACCGCGATTATCCTCCTTTCAACAGGGCGGCAATGGACGGGTATGCATTCCGGTATGAAGATTTTCAAAAAGGCATCAGAGAATATAAAATTGTTGAAACCATTTACGCAGGCCAGGAAGCGCGTGCACAGCTGGATGAAGGGACCTGTTATAAAATTATGACCGGCGCTGCCACACCGGTGCAGGCTGATGTCATTGCGCGCCGTGAAGATGCAGAAGAAAAAGCAGGCAATGTGCGCATAATGCTTCAAACAGTTAAGCCTTTTCAAAACATAGCCAAACAGGGAGAAGATATTCTACAACATGCTGTAATTCTTGATCGCCCGGCGCTGATTACCCCGCCGGTAATTAGTCTGCTGGCGGCAATAGGAAAAAGCATCATCCGTGTGGCGCGGCGTCCTGTAGCGGCCATTATTACCACCGGCAATGAAGTAGTACCTGTACATGCCCCGGTGCAGCCGGTGCAGATACGCAACAGCAACAGTGCCTTATTGCAGTCCATGCTGGCCAAAGAAGGCATAACGCCTTTGTTGGTTGATCATGTACCGGATGACAAAGAGTTACTGAAGCAGTCATTCGAAAAAGCAATGACCGCCGATCTGGTCATTGCCTCCGGAGGCGTTTCTGCAGGAGATGCAGACTATGTACCGGCTGTATTGGAATCACTGGGCGTACAAAAATGCTTTCACAAATTACAGATCCGTCCCGGCAAACCGGTATGGTGCGGGCAGGCGCCCAATAAAGCCATGGTATTTGCATTGCCTGGGAACCCACTCTCGTGCATGGTTACCTTTATGCTGCTGGTGCGCACCTGGCTGCAAGCCTGTTACGGATTACCCATACCTGCCCCGGTGCCGCTAACCCTACGCAAAGCCCGCAGCAAAAAAAATTCCCTCGATGAATTTTTCCCGGTACGTTGGGTGCCTGGCACTGCTACGCTCGAAACAATTTCCTTCAATGGCTCCGGTGATATACGCGCGGCTTTGCAGGCTGATGGAATAGCATTGCATCCTGCAGGAAAGGAGCGGTTAGAAGAAGGGGAGGTAGTAGGGTATTGGGAAATATAGAAATATAATCCTCACTCCTCCTTCATATGCGCCCTCAACGCTCCCTCGTCCAAAATCCTGATATTCTTACCTGAATAGCTCACCGCATTCGCTGCTGCCAGTTCATTCAACACACGAAAGACGGTTTCATACGTTGTTCCGGTATACGCAGCCAGGTCCTGCCGGCTCAGCGTCATATTGATATACCCTTCCGGCGTAGTACCAAACTTTTCGTGGAGGCTTAACAGTGATCCTGCTACACGGCCAATGACCGGCATATGCGCCAGGTTGCGCATGCGTTTTTCGCTTTCTTTTAACTCTGCGGCAAAGAATTGCATCAGTTCGAATAATAATGGAGGATTCACCTTAAGGGTGGCCATGAAAAATGCCAGGTCTACATAACATACGCGGGAGGGTTCCAGGGCAGTAGCCGATACGGGGTAGTACAAATCGCCGCCCATGCCGCGGTGGCCGAGGATGTCGCCATCGCGGGCGAGCCGTACAATCAGTTCTTTTTCCGTGCCCCATTTCTTATGCACCTTGAAGCGGCCTTTGTACACAAACCAGATACCCTGCATGGGATCACCTTCGTGAAAAAGCACTTCGCCCTTGGCTACCTGGAAATTTTTGCGGTGAACAGCCAGGGCCGGCAACCATTCTTTGGAACAGTGCCGGCAGAGGAAGCAATCCTGGAGCGTGCATGGGTGTTTGTTGATTTTCATGTGGTCGTGCGGCTGCAAGTTAAGCGTTGCCGGAACGATTTAGCACTTACTTATCCAAATTCTTTATATTAAAATAAGAAGTATATGATTCAAATTGGAAAAATTGATTCGTTTTACGAGCCAATTTCCCTATTTTTATTAAGCTGATCACAAAACAACGGTAATAATAGCGATGCTTGCTTTGAAAAACATTATATATTAAAAATTATAATGTTTTATAACGATTGCCTGCGGATGATTCACCACAATCAAAATCGCAGCTTATGAAGGTAGTTATTATTGGCAATGGCATGGTGGGATATAAGTTTTGTGAGAAGCTGACGGCAAAGGCTCCCGGCCGCTTTCAGGTTACCATTTTTGCCGAAGAAACGCGCCCGGCTTACGACCGTGTTCACCTGAGCGAATATTTTGCCGGCAAGACAGCCGATGACCTGTCACTCGCCGGTACCGACTGGTACCAGTCGCGCCAGGTTACCCTCCGCCTGGCCGACCCGGTACAACAGATTGACCGCGCTAATAAAACAGTCCGTTCCTACAGCGGCATCATTGAACCTTACGATTTTCTTATCATCGCCACCGGCTCTGCCGCCTTCGTGCCCTCCATCCCCGGTGTGGAAAAGGAAGGTGTATTTATCTATCGCACCATTGAAGACCTCGAAATGATCAGCGCCTGGGCGCGTAAAGTAACTACAGGCGCTGTCATCGGAGGTGGATTGCTGGGGCTGGAGGCAGCCAAGGCTCTCCTCGATCTTGGCATTTCCCAACCACATGTTATTGAATTTGCTCCGCGACTCATGCCCCGCCAGATAGATGAAGCAGGTTCACAATTGTTATGCGCCAAACTGGAAGCGCTCGGGTTGGTGGTGCATACCTCCACCAACACAGCTGCCATCCTGGGCAATGAACATATCACAGGGCTGCAGTTTGCCGACGGTACGGTACTTGATACGGAAATGCTCGTCATTTCTGCAGGTATCAAACCCCGTGATGAACTAGCGCGCCAGTGCGGACTGGCAACCGGACCGCGTGGCGGCATTGTGGTGAATGAACAATTGCAAACTTCCGATCCTTCCATATTCGCCATCGGTGAGTGCGCCCTGTACAAGGACATGATCTATGGTCTTGTGGCGCCGGGCTATGAAATGGCCGAGGTGGTGGCCACCCGGCTCACCGGTGGTGAAAAATATTTTACGGGGTTCGATATGAGCACCAAACTCAAACTGATTGGTGTGGATGTAGCCAGTTTTGGCGATCCTTTCATCAGTGCTCCCGAAGCCCGCACCGTTGTATTTGAAGACAAGCTAAAGGGAATCTATAAACGAATCAATGTTTCTGCAGACGGCAAGTATTTGCTGGGGGGCATCCTGGTGGGTGAGGCAGCGTCGTACAACATGTTGTTACAGACGGTGAAGAATAAAGTATTGTTGCCGCCCAATCCCGAAGACCTGGTCCTCGGCGCCCGCGGCGGCTCAGCCGATAACAATGCCGGTGTGGCCGGCCTGCCCGATGATGCCATCATCTGCAGTTGTGAAAGCATCACCAAGGGCGCTATCTGTAAAGCGGTGGAAGATGGCTGCGAAAATGTAGATGCAGTAAAAAAATGCACCAAAGCCGGTACCGGCTGCGGCGGCTGTGCGCCCATGCTCAAAGACCTGGTGGCCCATACCATGAAAACGCAGGGCAAATATGTGCGTAATGTGCTTTGCGAACATTTCAACTACAGTCGCCAGGAATTATTCGACCTCGTGAAAATTCACCAACTGAAAACTTTTGATGAAGTGTTGGACAAGTTGGGTCAGGGTGATGGCTGTGAGCTATGCAAGCCTCCCATTGCTTCCATTCTCGCCAGCCTGTGGAATGAAATGATCCTGGCCAAAGGCAACGACACGGCCCAGGACAGCAACGACCGTTTTCTTGCCAACATCCAGAAAGGCGGTACCTATTCTGTAGTGCCGCGTATTCCCGGCGGGGAAATCACGCCTGAAAAACTGATCATCATTGGACAGATAGCCAGGAAATACAATCTCTACACAAAGATCACCGGCGGCCAGCGCATCGACATGTTCGGTGCGCACCTGGTGGATCTGCCGCATATCTGGTCGGAGCTGATCGCCGCCGGATTTGAAAGCGGTCATGCCTATGGCAAAGCTTTGCGCACGGTAAAAAGCTGTGTGGGAAGTACCTGGTGTCGTTTCGGATTACACGATAGCGTTAGTTTTGCCATTCGCATTGAAGAGCGTTACCGTGGGTTGCGTGCGCCGCACAAGATCAAAGCTGCTGTTTCGGGCTGTATCCGGGAATGTGCCGAAGCGCAGAGTAAAGACTTTGGCATCATTGCCACCGAAAAAGGCTGGAATTTGTATGTATGCGGAAACGGCGGCTCCAAACCGCAACATGCCAAATTGCTGGCCACCGACATCGACGAAGAAACCTGCATCAAATACATAGACCGGTTCCTGATGTTTTATATCAAAACTGCTGATCCGCTCACCCGTACTGCTACCTGGTTGAACAAAATGGAAGGCGGCATCGACTACCTGCGCAACGTGGTAGTGCATGACAGCCTGGGCATTGGTGAACAACTGGAAGCAGCTATGCAGGACCTGGTAGATAATTACAAATGTGAATGGAAAGAAGCGATTGAAAACCCTGAGATCCGTAAGCGCTTTACCCACTTCGTCAACGCACCGGAAGAAAAAGATCCCACCGTTGTTTTTGAGCCCATGCGTGAACAAAAGCGCGCCCGGGAGTGGAAATAGCGTATTGCGGATTATATTTTCGTGTGTAGTTTACCGTAATTATTTTCCTTTTGGTTTCTGGCCACTTCGATTGCCCGCCATTATTGTCCCCGTTACCATTGCCAGATGAAAAATTCCGGCCGTAAGGCCGACAGGTATTGTATTGTCTAAAACCCATGTTCATTTATGACAGAAGAAAAAGTGATTCACTGGTTTCCGGCCTGCTATGTAAAGGATGTCCCGGAAAACGGCGGTGTTTGCGTGAAGTACAACACCGAACAGATTGCGCTTTTCTGGTTCACCCGTCGTGGTGAATGGTATGCCACTCAAAATGAATGTCCGCACCGCAACCAGATGGCGCTGAGCCGTGGTATCATCGGCACCTATCAAAATGAACCCAAAGTGGCCTGCCCGTTTCACAAGAAAACTTTTTCGCTGGTTACCGGCAAATGCCTGAGTGGTGACGATTGCGGCAATATCAAGACGTACCCGGTGAAAGTGGAGGGAGAAGTGGTATATATAGGCGTGGAAGCAGTGAAGGAAGAGCAAAGAGAAAGGAATGAAGAATATTAAACAATAACATTCCCATGAAGCGCACTCAAATTTTTGCAGTTTTGCTGGTCTTGCTTCCTGCCGCGGGCCACTCACAACTGACAGTATCCGGCCAGCTGCGCACGCGCACGGAGTTCAGGAACGGCGTTGGCACGTTGCGACCCAAAGATGCCAAACCTGCTTTCTTTACTTCACAACGGAGTCGTATCTCCCTCCAGCACAAATGGAACCAGGTAGTGTTTCGCACTACCGTGCAGGATGTGCGCGTATGGGGGCAGGACGCTTCTACCATCAGCGCCACCGATGGCAACCGGTTAATGGTGCACGAAGCCTGGGCCGAAATTATATTGGACGACAAAAATGACAGCGCCATTGCACGTTCTTTTGCCGATTATTTCAGCATCAAAATCGGCCGGCAGGAATTGTTGTACGATGATTCGCGCCTGCTCGGCAACCTCGACTGGTTGCAACAGGCCCGGCGTCACGATGCGATTGTATTCCGGCTACTGCAAAAAGGATGGCAGGTTGACCTGGGCGCAGCCTTCAACCAGCATACCGATGCCTTTGGTTATAACGGTACTCTGTATACGCCTGCCAATGTAACGCCCCAGGTACGCAACAGCCAAGGCCACCTGGTGCCTACGCCTGCCGGTATGATCCCTGTTATCAATGCCGAAGGCATCAGTGCTCCCACCGGCACGCTGTCGCTGGCAGGCCCCGTTGGCACTAACGGATTGAACCAGCACTACAAAGCCATGCAGTTTTTATACGTTGCAAAAACGCTGGGCAATGCGCGTACTTCGCTGTTATTGCTGGGCGACCAGTTTGCAAAATATGCCTTCGATTCAGTAACCTCAATAGTGGGCGCTGATACCGGCTTTGTGTATGGACGCAGGTACAATCAGGCAGGCGTTCATGCTCGGTTTACCGGCGGTATATTATCTGCCATTCCACTCACATCAAACAAACAATGGACGCTGACAGCAGGCGCCTGGTATCAGTTTGGCAAAGACAAGGAAGGGTTGAAGCTCGCAGCCTGGACGGGAACAGCGGCGCTGGCATTCACCAAAAACAAATTCTCCTGTACTGCCGGTTATGACTATGTTTCCGGCAATGATGGATTAAAAGCTTCCTCTGTAAACCACCGCTTCGATCCGCTGTATGGAACACCGCATAAGTTCTGGGGCTACATGGATTATTTCTATGCAGGCACCGGTTCGCCTGCAGGGGGATTGAGCAATCCGTATATCCGCATCCGTTACAACGCTCCCGGCAAACGGTTCACCACCGGGCTTGATTATCATTATTTCGCTTTGGCCAACAATCAACGGAACAAAGCAGGCGCTGCTGTCAATAAATACCTGGGCAGCGAAATAGACTGGGTCAGTACCTATGCATTGAACAAGATCACCACCCTTGAATGGGGGCTGGCTTTCCTGGCCGCAACGGAAAGCATGGATTATGCAAAAAACGTTGAACCGGGATCGGCCAGGCGTACCGCACAATGGACTTACCTGCAAATAAACATCACGCCTGTTTGGGCAGGTAAACAATAAATCCTTTAACACTTATAATCGCATTACAATGAATCAACCGCTCACCAAACTCAATATCTTTTCTGCCCGGGGTGTGCAGATGCGCACATTTCATGTTACCTGGCTGATGTTCTTTGTATGTTTTTTCGGATGGTTTGGCATTGCGCCGCTTATGCCTACTATTCGTGAAGACCTGGGCCTGACCAAAGCGCAGGTAGGCAATACAATCATCGCTTCTGTTTCTTCTACTATAATAGCCCGCCTTATCATTGGCCGCTTGTGCGATACCTGGGGGCCGCGACTGACTGCTGTGCGCCTGTTGCTCGTGGGGTGTATTCCGGTGTTCCTGGTGGGACTGGCAAATGATTATACCACTTTTCTGCTTTTTCGATTAGGTATTGGTGTTATTGGTGCATCCTTTGTTATTACCCAGTTTCATACTGCTATCATGTTTGCGCCGCAAATCAAGGGTACGGCCAATGCAGTGACCGGTGGCTGGGGCAACCTCGGTGGTGGCGTAACCAATATGGTGATGCCGCTCATCTTCACCGCCATAGTGGGTTTTGGTTATACGCCGAAGGAGTCGTGGCGACTGGCCATGATTGCACCGGGAGTAATGATGTTGATCATGGCCTGGCTGTATTACCGCTACACCAAAGACACGCCGGCGGGCAATTACAAAGAAATTGGTTATACTGCCAAAGCCAGGGGTAAAACAGACTGGAGCGTGCTGGGCGACTGGCGCTTGTGGGCGCTGACATTTGCCTATGCCATGTGCTTTGGTATGGAAATCACCTTCGACAATGTGGCGGCATTGCATTTCGTGGATACGTTTAAGTTATCTCAGTCGAACGCCGGATTCTGGGCAGGCATATTCGGATTTATGAACATTTTTGCCCGTGCGCTGGGCGGCATCGTGAGCGATAAGGTGGGCAATCGTTATGGTATCAGGGGCAAAGGATTGCTGTTGGGCGGTTTCCTGATGCTGGAAGGATTGGGCCTGCTGTTGTTTGCACAGGCCGGTTCACTGGCGGTGGCCATCTTCAGCATGCTGCTGTTTGCCATGTTCCTGAAAATGGCCAACGGTGCTACCTATGGCATTGTGCCTTTTGTAAATGAAAGAAATGTTGGACTGGTAAGCGGCATTGTAGGCGCAGGTGGTAACCTGGGTGGTATGGCTTTCGGATTTTTATTCAAATCGGAAACGATCAGTTATATCGAAGCTTTCCGGTACATCAGGTTTGTAGTAATTATTGTTTCACTGATTGTATTGATAACCCGATTCCGCAGGGAAGCACAGGTTGCAGCCGAAACAGCGCCGGTAGTGGCTACAAGCTGAACAAGGAAGGTCAACTAAAGAATGATGAAGCGCATGAACACCTCTCAACATACTGGCTATACTACAACCTGCTGTTATTGCGGCGTAGGTTGTGGTATAGTAGTGCACAAGGATAAGAAAGGCAATATCACCGTGGAAGGCGATAAGCAGCACCCCGTGAACAAAGGCATGCTGTGCAGCAAGGGGATGAACCTGCATTATACAGTAAATGACAAATCAGACAGGCTCTTGTACCCGCAGATGCGGTATAACAAAAACATGCCGCTGCAGCGGGTATCCTGGGATGATGCGCTGAACAGGACTGCGGCAGTGTTCAAAACATTTATTGAAAAATACGGGCCGGATTCAGTGGCCTTTTATGTGTCGGGGCAGTGCCTTACCGAAGAATACTATGTGGTAAACAAACTGATCAAAGGCTTTATTGGCAGCAATAATATCGATACCAATTCACGCCTTTGTATGAGCAGTGCCGTAGCAGCCTATAAAATGGCGTTGGGTGAAGATTGCGTGCCGGTATGTTATGATGATATAGAGCTATCGGATTGCTTTTTCGTCACCGGCGCCAACCCGGCGTGGTGTCATCCCATTATCTGGCGTCGCATTGAAGCGCATAAGGCGGCGAACCCGCATGTGAAAATTATTGTAGCGGACCCGCGCAAAACCGATACGGCTTCCATGGCCGATCTGCACCTGGCCATTAATCCCGGTACGGATATTACACTGAATCACGCCATTGGCAGATTACTGATTGAAAACGGCGATATAGATATCCAGTTCATTAAAAATCATACAGAAGGATTTGAGGCGTATAAGGAAGTAGTGTTTCAGCGTACATTAGAAGATGCAGCAACTATCTGTGGAGTAGCGGCTGAAACTATTCGCACCGCTGCAAAAATCATCGGCAATGCCAAAGCCATGCTCACCATGTGGACCATGGGGTTAAACCAGAGCGCCATGGGCGTAAACAAGAACCTGAGCCTGATCAATCTCAATTTGATTACAGGGCAGATCGGTAAACCTGGCGCCGGACCTTTTTCGCTCACCGGTCAGCCCAATGCGATGGGAGGGCGCGAAACCGGTGGCATGGCCAATTTGCTGCCTGCGCACCGGTTGCTGAACAATGCGCAGCACCGTGCAGCATTGCAGCAATTCTGGGGCGGAACGGCCATTGCGCCTCATGCAGGGTTGACCGCCACCGAAATGTTTGAGGCATTGAACAGCGGCCGGCTGAAAGCCATCTGGATCATTTGTACGAACCCGTTAGTAAGTCTGCCCGATGTGCGCATGGCTGAAAAAGGATTGCAAAATGCCCGCTTTGTAGTGGTGCAGGATATCAGCAACCGGCCTGAAACCTTGCAGTATGCCGATGTGATTCTGCCTGCTGCGGCCTGGACAGAAAAGGAAGGCACCATGACCAATTCCGAGCGGCGTATCAGCTACCTGCACAAGATCACCGATCCTCCCGGCGAAGCTTTACCGGACGCGGAAATCATCTGCCGTTTTGCCCGCAAGATGGGCTATAGTGGATTTGATTACAACAATGCCGCCGAAATCTATGATGAACATGTACAACTGACCAGGAACACCAACATTGATATCAGTGGTGTAAACTATGCTTTGCTGCGTGAAAAACGGACCGTGCAATGGCCCTGTAAAAAAGAAGATGCGCCTGCAGGAGGCACTGCAAGACTGTTTACTGATAAAGTGTTTTATACAAATACTGCAAAAGCCATCATTCACCCCGTGCCCGATGCGCTAACCAGTGAGCGGCCAGATGACAATTTTCCTTTTATTCTTACCACCGGTCGCGTGCGCGATCATTGGCATACCATGAGCAAAACGGGAAAAGTGAACAAGCTGAAGCAACATGTGGCGCGGGCTTTTGTGGAAATTCATCCTGCCGATGCGCAGCAACTGCATATTCGGGAAGGGGATATGGTGGAATTGCGTTCGCGCAGGGGAGAAGTGCGGGTGAGCGCTACAATAACAGATGCTATTAAACGGGGAGTGGTGTTTCTGCCGATGCACTGGGGAAAAATACTCAACAGCGATCTGAACCGTGCGAACAATATTACCAACAATCTTATTGACCCGGTGTCGAAAGAACCGGATTTCAAGTTTTGCGCGGTAAGCGTGCAGCGTTATAAGAAACCGCGCCAGCGCATTGTGATAGTGGGTGCAGGGGCGGGAGCCTTTGGCTTTGTACAGGCTTACCGGCAATTGAATAAAGAAGATGAGATTGTCATATTCAGCAAAGAAAATTTCCCCTTTTATAACCGGGTTATGTTGCCGGACTATATTACCGGCGTGCAAAGCTGGGAACAGCTGGTAAAAATGAAAGAATCGGAAGAGTCTGAATTTAATATACGGTTATATAAAGGCGTGAGTGTAGTGAAGATCGACAGGGAACAAAAAAGTGTTACAGACTCTACTGGGCGCACTACCTTTTACGATGTGTTGGTCCTGGCCACAGGCAGCCGTGCGGCGATGCCCAGGAATGTTCCGCCGCTGGAAGGCATTTTTACCATGCGGAGCCGTGCGGATGCGGATCGGTTTAAGCAGCATGTGCCTCCCAATGGTCATGTGGTGATTGTGGGTGGTGGATTGCTGGGGTTGGAACTGGCGGCATCGTTGAGGGAAGTCAATATCCGCGTCACGATTGTACAGCGCATTTCGCGTTTTCTCGACCGCCAACTGGACCCGCTGGGCAGCCAATTGCTGCACGAAGAAATGGTGGACCAGCAGTGTGATATTTATTATGATGATGAAGTGCAGTTGTTTCATGGACGCACCCGTCTTACCGGCATACGCTTGAAAAGCGGAAAACATATCGATTGCGATGCGCTGGTGTTTGCCATCGGTACCGTTCCCAATATTGAACTGGCGCGGGAAGCAGGATTGCATTGTCAGCGTGGCGTAATGGTGAATGAACGGTTGCAAACCAGCGACCCGGATATTTATGCAATAGGAGAAATTGCAGAATTCAGGGGCATGTTGTATGGCATTACGGTGGCGGCAGAGGAACAGGCCGGTGTAGTAGCACGATGGCTGCAGGGAGATGTAGCAAGTTATTACAATGGCAGTGTGCTGATGAACATTATCAAGATTCACGGTTTTGATTTATGTAGTATAGGTATACCGGATTGTCCCGATGACAAGGATTATGAAGAAATTGTTTTTATAGACAAATCGAAGCGGTATTACAAAAAATGCATTATTCACCAGGACAGGCTGGTGGGTGCGATACTGATTGGTGATAAAAGTGAATTCCAGGAATTCCGTGAACTGATTGCGAACAAAATTGAATTGAATGAAAAGCGGTTGCAGCTGTTGCGGAGTGGGAAGAGCGCAGAACCGGTGATGGGGAAACTGGTATGCAGTTGCAATAATGTGGGAAGCGGCAATCTTAAGAAAAAGATTGCGGAAGGATGTACGGTGTTTAAAGACCTGTGTGCAGCAACGGGCGCAGGGACGGGTTGTGGGTCTTGCCGGCCGGAGGTGCAAAGGATATTGGAGGAAGCGTTGCAGCAGGAGTCTTCTGGTGCATGGGCATAGGTTGTAAGGTTACCGCTCCCGACCCAAACAAAAAAATCATGACCCGCAAACCTCTCATAAAAATCAATCTTCCCGGCGGCATTGCCGCCGCGGGCGATGTGTACGCCTGGATGAGCGCGGCAGAGAACTGTGGCGTTTCCTATGTACAACCCGGTAACCGGCAGCAATTATATTTTACAGGTGATACGCAACCCATACAACAACTCGCACGGGCATTACAAGATATGCATGTTTCGTTTGAACAAGACCGTGATTCATTCCCCAATATCCTCACCTCCTACGTTACCGAAGACGTGTTTCAAAGCGGCAACTGGCTCAGCGAAGGGTTGTACAAAGACATACTGGGATTGTTCGATTACAAACCCACTCTGAAAGTAAGCCTCGTGGACGCCCAACAAACCTTCATCCCCTTTTTTACCGGCAATATCAATTTCATTTCATCACCGGTAAACAACTATTGGTACCTGTACATCCGTTTCCGGAAAACCACGCTTACCTATGCATGGAAAGGATTGATTTATTCAGACGACATTCCCCGTATCAGCAAACTGATTGAAGCAGCGATGCTGGCGAATCCCGACAATACCGATGGCCAACTGCTGGAAAACCTGGTGCGCGAAAAGGAAAACTTCATCATGCAGCCGGTGACAGCGCCGTTGCAGGTACCCGATTTTGAATTGCCTTATTATGAAGGGTTCAACCGGTACGGACAAAAAAACTGGCTGGGCATTTACCGTCGCGATGAACGGTTCCCCGTACAGTTCCTCCGCGATGCGGCCGCGCTGTGCCTGCAAACCAAAGTGGGTCAATTGTACACCACTCCCTGGAAATCGCTGGTGATTAAAGGCATAGCACAGGAAAACAGGCCAGCCTGGGATTTTCTGCTGAATAAATATCGCATCAACCTGCATCATGCGGCCAATGAACTGAACTGGCAGATAGAAGACCTCGATGAGGAAGGATTGCAGCTGAAAAGGTACCTCGTACGACAATTCGACAAAGAAGACATCCGCACGCAGGGATTATGTTTTGCCATAAAAACAAAACCGCATTCGGGTCTTTTTGGCGCCGTGGTGATCAGGAAGCAGCAAAATACGTCGCGCAACCAGCGCAAGGCGCTCGACCGCTACGACATTTTGTATACCCGCGATTTCAATCCCAATTCACGGGAATACATCCTGTTCCGCAGGAACGTCCCCAAAGAAAACCTGGCTACCTACCTGATGGCATTGTGCAAGTACTATTATGAAATCCGGACGGCATCGGAGGAGATCAAACACAGTGTGTACCGCGAACAGGAAGCACAGGAGCTGCAACAGGTTCAGCAGCCGGTAATCACCCGATACCAATGCCCGCACTGTCTTTCCCTGTACGATGAAACCTACGGCGATCCGGCCCAACAGGTTGCGCCCGGCACCCCCTGGGAGCAACTACCGGAAACCTGGCAATGCAATGTGTGTGAAACACCCAAAGCAGCATTTATCGCCGTGCAGCAGTCTACTGAAGCGGCATAAGAAAATTGAACAGTGCGTCAAAAACAGGGAGCCAGGGAAAGCTTTTCTCCAAGGGAATCACCCCTGGCTTCCCGATTGACGTACAATCTAAAATTGGGTAGTTGAGGCCAAGCGCTTAAATTTGAGTTGGTTTCAAGATTTCTGGTTCCAGGTTTCAAGATTCTTGCCAGCAATCCAAACTTCCTGACGGTAGCGTCCCGGTCTTGAAACAGTGAAAGCCTCAATACAGAAATCTTTATGAAAGTTTTTTTATACGCTATACTGAGAGATTACTTCGATCACGAAGTGTGGATACAGGAGCCGGTACGAACGGTGGACGAACTCAAAGAAAAGCTCTTGCTGCGCAACGAATCAGCGCGGGAAATCCTTGATAATTGCCGGTACGCTGTGAACGACGAGTTTATTGATCATTCCTACATATTTCAATCACATGATATCGTCAGCATATTACCACCTGCCAGTGGTGGATGAATTCCGGTATATTACCGATGAGCCGATCAACCTCGCTGGTGTGTTGGCAAAAGCACACCGGCCAGGCGCCGGGGCTGTGGTACTATTCAGCGGCGAAACACGCGACAACAGCCAGGGAAAGGCGGTGGATTACCTCGAATATGAAGCGCATCCTACCATGGCTGCCAAAATGATTTACAATATACTGCAGGAGGCCATCGAGCGTTGGGGGTTGCATTTTGCCATTGCACAGCATCGCACCGGCCAGGTGCACATCAGCGAAAGCGCTGTAGTGGTAGTAACGGGCGCGCCTCACCGAAGTGAAGCCTATGCCGCCAACCGCTTTATCATCGACAAAATAAAACACGAAGTTCCCATCTGGAAATGCGAACATTTTACCGACGGCACCAAACAGTGGAGCGAAGGGTGTTTGCATGAACATACTGCAGAGTAAATTCAATGAAACCTGTTATCACTATAGAATATTGCCCCAAATGCGGCTGGCTGTTGCGTGCTGCCTGGATGGCACAGGAACTGCTCACCACTTTCAATGAAGAACTTGGCGGCGTACTGCTGCAGCCGAGTGCCGTCAATGGACGGTACACCATTTGCATAGATGGAAAAAAGATATTTGACCGCAAGGAATCGGGTGAATTTCCCGAAATCAAGGAATTAAAACAATGGGTGCGCGATGTGGTGGCGCCGGATCGCCATTTAGGTCATGCCGATAGAAAAACTCACGAATAAATTTTGTTGATCCTGAGTAATTTTCCAGAGGGCTCCGGCCCCTTTGCAATAGTTTTTCCTTTTGAGGGTAAAAGTATTGTCACGGAAGTATTTTCTTTTCTGCAAACCTGGGTATTGTAAACATGCTTTTGTAAATTGTCGCACCATTTACCTTATGCTATAACCAATTGTATTCAGCTATGGAAAATCTCATAGGCGTTATCTTATGTGGTGGCAAAAGCACGCGGATGGGCAGCGATAAAGGATTACTGCCGATTCGGAATACCATATGGGCCAAACATATGCATGAAAAACTTGCGCCTTTTCACATTCCCGTTGTGTATTCCATCAACCCGGAACAACTCGAAAGTTACCGCGAACACATTTCACAGGAATTACTGGTGCCAGACAACAGCGACGTAAAAGGGCCGCTCAACGGACTGCTCAGCGTGCAGCAATTGTACCCCGGTATGGATATCCTGCTGATGCCGTGCGACATGCTGGATCTCGACGCACACACCATCGAGTGCCTGTTGGATCATTATATAAAAGACCGCACATTCGATTTTTACGTTTACCAGGACGAAGGTTTTGCGCAAACTTTCTGCGGCATTTATACCGGCGTAGGATTGGAAAAAGTGGAAGGCCGCCTCATGATCGGCCGTCTTGAAAACCATAGCCTGCAGTCCATCCTCGATGAAGGGTTCACCATGCGTTTACCGATAAAAAATAAAGCAGTATTCAAGAATTACAACACCCTGGAAGATATCGAAGCGAAATTTGAAATGAAACAGTAGCGGAAACAATCAGCCCTGCAATTTCTTTACCAGTTTTCCCAGGATATGTATGCCTCTTTCCACATTGTCGTCCCACGGTGAGCCATAACCGATGCGTAGATAATGGCTGAATTGATCGGTGGTGGAGAATATTCTGCCGGGCGCAATGCTTACCTGTTGTTTGATGGCTTCCTGGTATAACCGGAATGCGTCCACTTTTTTATTCAATTCCAGCCACAATACAAATCCGCCCTGTGGTTGCGAGATCCTTGTTTCTTCAGGGAAATACTGCATTATCCCCTGCACATACCGTAGGTAATTGGTATGAAGCGCCGTGCGTAATTTTTTCAAGTGGTACTCATACCTGCCAATGCCCAGGAAATGCGCCATGGCGGCCTGTGTTATACTGGTTCCGCTGAGATTGTGCATGAACTTGAGGCGCGCCAGTTTATCCTTAAACCGGCCCGGTATCACCCATCCGATGCGATAACCCGGCGCCAATGATTTCGACAGCGAAGAACAATGCAATACCCATCCTTCGGTATCGAAGGTTTTGCAGGTACGGGGACGGTATTTGCCAAAATACAGATCGCCGTAAATATCATCTTCTATCAGCGGCACTTTGTACCGCGTGATCATTTCTACCAATGCCTTCTTGTTTTCATCGGGCATGCAACTGCCCAGCGGGTTGTTGAAATTGGGAATGAACACACAGGCTTTGATAGCGTATTGCTTCAGCACTTTTTCAAGATAACCAAGATCAATACCGGTTACAGGATGTGCAGGAATTTCAACTGCCTTTAATCCCATGCTTTCAATTACCTGGAAGATGCCGAAATACGCAGGACTTTCAATGGCTACGGTATCGCCGGGCTGCGTCACGGTGCGCAGGCTCATCACCAAAGCTTCCATGCAGCCGGCTGTTACTACAATATCGGTATCACGCAAAGCACCTCCCCAGTTGAATGCCAGCCGGGCTATTTGTTTACGCAGTTCCAGGTTGCCCTGCCGTTCTTCATAGGTAATACAACTGGTAGCAGAATTACGGAACGCATGCACCAGCGACTTGTTCAGTTTGGCTGCCGGTATCAGCGACATATCCGGTGTGGCCACCGAAAAATTGATCAGGTCTTTTGGCGACAGCGATTTATAAACCGTGGCAATCATTTCTTCCACACTAACGGTATGGGCTATGGGTTCCTGTTGCTGCACGGCCGGCAAGGCGGGAAAACGTTTGCGGTTGAAGCGCACATAATAGCCCGATTTGGGCCTGGCTTCAATCAGCCCTTTCCCTTCAAGATGATAATAAGCCTGGAAGGCTGTGCCCATGCTGATGCCATACTCTTCGCTGAGCATACGCACAGAAGGCAGTTTGTCGCCTATCTTCAGGATTTCATCATGGATCATTTTTTCCAATCCCTCCGCCACCTGCAAATACAGGTGCTCATCGCCCGTAAGTTTCTGCTTTGGCATGATAAACTGATATAGGCAAAAATACGAAAATGAAAACTGATATAGCTATGAGGCTGACCGGGTTACTTTTCCGTCGGGGTAGGCGATGATCACTTCATCCACCATATCAATAAACAATCCCGTTTCCACAATGCCGGGAATGGAATGGAGTTGTTGATCGAGCGCAACGGGGTCTTCTATACTGCCAAAGGCAGCATCGAGAATGTAATGGCCATGATCAGTAACAAAAGGCCCATTATTTTTCTGTCGGAGTGAAACATTTACGCCGTATTGCTGCTGCAGTTTTCCGGCAATGATTTTCCAGCCATAGGGGATCACTTCTATCCCCAATGGGAAGCGGCCGAGGTGGGGGACCAGTTTGGTATGGTCGGCAATGATGACAAGTTTTTCCGAAAAGGCGGCCACCATTTTTTCCTGGAGGAGGGCGCCGCCGCCGCCCTTGATGAGTTGCCATTGCGGATCGATTTCATCGGCGCCGTCAATGGTGATGTCTATTTTGTCAACGTTGTTGAGCGTTGTGCAGCCAATGCCCAGTTGCGTTGCGAGTTTTTCTGTTTCGCGGGAAGTGGGTACGGCAGTAATGCGGAGGTCTTCCCTTTGATTGCGTTTGCCTAATTCCGTTATCAGCCAGTGTGCCGTGCTGCCGCTACCCAGGCCAACGATCATACCTTCCTGCACCAGTTGGGCAGCTTTGGCGCCTGCCAGTTTTTTCATTTCAAGAGAAGAGAGCATATAGGCTTATTGGTTTGCGGAAGTCATTCTATTAAATCACAGAGGCTCGGCCTATATAGTGGGCCTAACGCTGGTCCTCTGTGGTTCAATTTTTTTATAAAACTTAGCTTACTTTCCAATTTTCTCCGAAGAATCACGAACGAACAATTCTGTTTCCAACACCCTCGTTTCAAAATCACTCACCGGCCGTTTGCTTTCTATAATGCTGATCAGCATTTCCGTGGCCACCTGTCCCATTTCGAATGCTGGTTGCCGTACGGCAGACAGTGGCGGATTGAGCAGGTCTGCAATATTGGTGTTGGTAAATCCGATGACGGCCATATCGCCGGGAACTTTTACACCCAATTGTTTCAACGCCGCCAGGCAGGAAGTGGTAATGCGATCGCTGGCGGTGAGAATGGCATCGGGTCGTTGTTTTCCTTTCAGCAATCGTCCGATCGCTTCTTCAATTTCTGCATAGATCATGCCGCCGTGATAGCAATACTGGATCAGTTTCTCGTTGTACGGCAGCCCGTTTTTTTCCAGTGCCTGCCGGTATCCTTCCAGTCGTTCTTTCGTAATGGAAAGATGGGGCGAGTTGGTGATGTGCGCAATGTGCCGGAAGCCCTGTTTGATAAGATGTTCGGTGGAATCGAAAGCCGCCTTGTGGTTATTGGCAATCACCTTGTGCGTGGTGATCTCATCAGTAATGCGATCGAAAAAAACAATCGGCAAACCTTTATCGTGCAACTGCTTCAGGTGCGATACATCGGTGGTTTCATTGCTCAGTGAAACCAGCAATCCATCTACAGCGCGACTGGCCAGGTGCTGAATGGTCACCGTTTCGCGCTCGTACGACTCATGCGTTTGAGAAATGATAACGTGATAACCGCGGTTGTACGCAATGCTTTCGATACCATTGATGGCCTGAGAGAAAAAATTGTTGGCAATTTCTGTTACCACTACGCCGATGGAACGGCTCCTTCTTTCTTTCAGGCTCAGTGCTATGGGATTGGGCCGGTAATTGATCTTCTCTGCGTATTCCAGCACCAGCTTTTTTGTTTCCGGGCTGATCTCATAGCTGCCACGCAGCGCACGCGACACGGTTGAAGTGGAAAGTCCGAGCGCCTTTGCAATATCTTTTATAGTTACTGTTTCGAATTTCACGATGGAACTTAAAAGTAAAGCTTTTTTTAATGTCTGCTTTCTAATGACTTGCTAAATGCTTGATTTGCTGCATCTCAGAAAACGATGCCGGGAACGTTTGCGTAGAAAAAGGTAGTTGAAGCGGTACCTAATCTCAGTTTATCTTATTAGAATTGAGTGGAATATCGCTCCTGTCAAACGCATTTCATTGCCTTGCGTTGCAGCGATACACTGATCATTCTGGTTAACTAACTGCAAACAAAGCCATATGAATAAAACAGCTCTCTTATTCGTGCTGCTCCTTTGTGCGCCTGCACTACTCTTTGCCCAGAACAGGACTATCAGGGGCAAGGTGCTGGACGAAAAAGGCGCACCTTTGGCGGGCGTTAGCGTTTCTGTCAAAAACTCCACTGCTGCCTCCCAAACCAATGAAGATGGCAATTTTTCCATCACTACGAATGTTACCGGCAGCGTAACACTTGTTTTCACCTATACAGGCTATAGCAGCCGCGAGATTGCTACCGATGGCCAGCAGGAACTAACGGTAAGCCTGCAGCCTGCGGGCAATCTGGACGACGTGGTGGTGGTGGGTTACCAGACCATGAGAAGAAGAGACGTCACCAGTTCCGTTTCTTCCGTGAATGCCCGTGACCTGAAAGACATTCCCATCAACTCTGCGGCAGAAGCCATTGCCGGCCGCCTGGCGGGTGTACAGATCATCAAGTCGGAAGGAAGTCCGAACGCCACGGCACAAATCCGCGTACGTGGCGGAGGCTCTATTACGCAGGACAACTCCCCGTTGTTTATTGTGGATGGTATACAGGTAGAAGATGCCTTGTCGGTACTGGCGCCGCAGGACATCGAGTCGATCGATGTTTTGAAGGATGCATCTGCCACTGCTATCTATGGTGCGCGTGGCGCCAACGGCGTGGTGATCATTACCACGAAGGGTGGCAGAAATATGAAAACGCAGGTGAATTACAACGGTCTCGTAGGCTTTCGCAAACTGGCCAACAAACTGGAAGTGATGAACCCGTACGATTTTGTATTGTATCAGTACGAACGATCAAGAGGAGATGATGATTCGGAAAAGAATTTCGAAGAAACCTACGGCCGCTGGGAAGACCTGGAACTGTACAAAAAAGCGCCGTTTGCCGACTGGCAGGAGGAAATGTTTGGTCGCAACGCACTGATGCAAACGCATAACGTAAGCGTGGTGGGCGGCAATGCTACTACCAAATATAACCTGAGCGTTACTTCCAACACCGAAGAAGGCATTATGCAGGGCTCCGACTTCGATCGTAAACTGCTTAATTTCAAATTTGATCACACGGTAAGTAAAAAACTCAAAGTTGGCGCCGCCGTTCGGTACAACAATACAGTGGTTAACGGCGCAGGCACTGCCAGTGAAGGTTCTTCTGCTACCAACCGCCTGCGTCACAGTATCAAGTACAGGCCGATACTGATGGGCGGACAAAGCATGCTGGAATACGACCCCGACTATGCGCTGCAAACCAATGCCAACAGTCTGGCCCTGGTGAACCCGATTCTCCTGAACCAGGCGGAATACAGGAGAAACATTAATAGCGTGGCGAATTTCAGTGGCCATTTTACGTATGAGATCAACCGCTACCTTTCTTTCCGTTCTACGCTCGGATATGATCAAACGAACATCCGGCAGAATGCATTTAATGATACCATCACTGCCGTTGCCAAGCAGAACGCCAATATGCCTACGGCTTCCATCAATACCATTACCCGTCAGACGCTGAACAATTCCAACGTACTAACTTTTACTATGAACAAATCCGGTACAAAGTTCAGTGAGCGGAATGACCTGACGGTGCTGTTAGGGCAGGAATTGTACGAGAATGTTAACCGGAGGTATTTTATAGAAACCCGCTATTTCCCGGTAGGCATTTCGGCCCAAAAGGCGCTGGGCAATATGGGACTGGGAAGTGCTCCCACCGGCAGTGTGCAACCGCTTCCGGTATCAACAGAGTATCCCAGCCGCCTGTTTTCCTTCTTTGGCCAGTTGAATTACGCCTATAACAATCGTTTCCTGGTAGCGCTTACCATGCGTGCAGACGGTTCGTCAAAATTTGCAGAAGACGTGAGATGGGGCTATTTCCCTTCTGCTTCCATCGCCTGGCGTTTGTCGGAAGAAAAATTTATGGAAGCCCTGATGCCTGCAGTTAGTGATATGAAACTCCGTATCAGCTACGGCGAAGCAGGTAATAACCGCATTGGCGATTTCCTCTTCCTTACCCAATTTGAACCCGGCGCTTATTACAGCATCGGTTCTCAATTGATCCCAGGATACGCTCCTGTAGGTCTGGCCAACAGCATTCTTACCTGGGAAACCACTGTGTCGCGCAACCTGGGTCTGGATGTGGGGCTGCTGAACAACCGCCTGCAACTGTCATTCGACGTGTATAAGAATTCAACCCGCGATTTGCTGGTGGAAGTGGATGTGCCCACCAGCTCTGGTTATACCAAACAGGTGCAGAACGTAGGAGCCACCACCAACCAGGGTGTTGAAATTCAGGTGAACGGAACGCCGGTGCACACAAGGGAATTCAGCTGGAGAGCCAATTTCAATATCTCCTTTAATAAAAACAGGGTAGACCGTTACGGCAAATTCCAGGATTTTACCCTGGTAAGGTCCGGATGGGGTGGCGGCAATATGCCGGCAGATTATATAGTGCGTGTGGGTGAGCCCGTGGGCGCCATCTATGGATACGTAACAGACGGGTACTACACCATCAATGACTTTGATTATAGCAATGGCGTATATACGCTGAAAGCAGGTGTGCCCAACAACGCTTCTGTAATTGCCACAACTCCACAACCCGGCACCCTGAAATTTAAAGACATCGGTGGTCCCGACGGCAAGCCGGATGGGGTGATCAACGATTTCGACCGTACGGTAATCGGTAACACCCAGCCAAAATTCTTTGGCGGCTTCAACCAGCAATTCACTTACAAAAACTTCGACCTTAGTATTTTCCTCAATTTCCAGGTGGGCCATGATGTGTACAACGCAAACAAACTGGAATTTTCCAGTGGCTATACCATCAACTCCAACCTGTTGGCTATCATGAACAATCGCTGGCGCACGATCGACGACCAGGGACAGGTTGTAACCGATCCGGATGCGCTGGCCGCGTTGAATGCCAATGCCTCGCTCTGGCAACCATTGCGCAGCGCCAGTTCATTTTATGTGCATTCATGGGCTGTTGAAGATGGTTCTTTCCTACGCATCAACAACATCACATTGGGATACACTTTCCCAAAGAAATGGTTATCGCGGGTGAAGGTGAACAACCTGCGGATTTATGCTACGGTAAATAACCTGTATGTGCTTACCAGCTATACCGGTTACGATCCTGAAGTGAATACCCGCAGGAGCACTCCCATGACGCCGGGCGTGGACTATTCAGCATATCCGCGCAGCCGCGCTTTCATTGCTGGCCTTAACCTGTCTTTATAACCTAAATCATCACAGAACATGAAATACTGGAAAATATCAGGATATATCAAAACTACCTTGCTGGTTACCGGCATGGTGTTTACACTGGGTGCGTGCAAGAAATACCTGAACCTGGAGCCGGTATCCTCGTTTGGGCCCGACTATGTGTTCAGTAATGTGGCCAATGCGCAGAATGCATTGATGGGCGTTTACTCCTGCCTGGGCGGCGACCAGGGTTATGGCATCCGCATCAGCATGTATTACCCCTACGATAATGATGAAATGATGGGCCAGGGCGGGGCAGCCGGCGATAATGAGCGGAGAGATATTGCACGCTATGCCGTGAAGCCTGGCAATACGCAACTGGCAGGTCCATTCAACCAATTGTATAAAGGAATAGAACTGGCCAATATCTGTATCTATAATATTCCGCGGATGGATAAGTACAATAACGGATCGGAAGCGGAGAAACGGGAGTTGAGAAGGTTATATGGCGAAGCGCTGACGTTGCGTGCGCAGTTTTATTTTGAACTGATCCGCAACTGGGGCGATGTGCCGGCGCAGTTCCAGCCCAGCAGTTTTGAAAGCAACCTGTTCAAGGCAAAAACCGACCGCGATTCCATTTACAATATCATCATAGAAGATCTTGCCACTGCGGCCACCCTGCTGCCCTGGCGTTCGGAGCAAAATACTACCAACGAACGCATCACGCAGGGAGCGGCCCGCGCATTGCGTGCCCGGCTGGCATTGTTCCGCGGCGGATTTTCACTGCGCCGCGAAAGCCGGCAAATGGAAAGAAGGGCAGACTATCTGGATTTTTACCGCATAGCACGCGATGAATGCGCCATCATTATGAGCAGTGGCGAACACAAACTGAACCCGAGTTTCGAAGCTGTATGGAAAGACGCCATTGGCGCGCAGCGTGAAGAACCCAACGGTGAAATTATCTGGGAAGTAGGGATGTCTGGCGGCGGCACTGGCTTTGGCGACAGCAAACTGGGTTACTACAACGGTCCCCGCTACAACAATACCGGCAACTCGGCACTCACCGTGCTGCCTACTACCTTTTATGCTTACGACTCTACCGATACCCGTCGCGATGTGACCTGTGTGCCGTACAACATTGCACTCGACTTTACCCTCGTAGGCCGCAACCTGCAAACGATGGTGGACGGTAAATTCCGCCGCGACTGGAACCCGGTTACTGCTTCGCAGGCGCAGTATTTTGGCACCAACTGGCCTATGATTCGTTATTCGGATGTGCTGCTCATGTTTGCCGAAGCTGAAAATGAATTGAACAATGGCCCTACGGCAGCTGCCATCAATGCTTTTGAAACCGTGCGTTTGCGCGCTTATGGCGGCAATGCTGCGCTCATCGGCACCACGCCTACCGATTATGAAGGATTTTTTGAAGCTATTATGAAAGAGCGTATGCTGGAATTCTGCGGCGAAGGCATTCGTAAATACGATCTGATCCGCTGGAACAAACTGGGTGAACGGCTGAATGCAGTGAAGGCAGAACTAACGAAGATGGCTGACCGTGAACCACCTTATGATCAGTTGCCGGATAAAATGTATTTCAAAACTGGCGCTACAACCATGATATGGGCCAACTCCTTTTACAAACCCAACCCATACACCACTACCCCTCCGGGCTACACCGCCATGGATTGGGTAGGCCCTGCCATCACCAATACCATAACGCAATACCTGGGTTCTGCGTTCGTGAGTAACATGAGTGAATTGCTGCCGATACCTCAGGCTTCCATAGATGCAAACCCGAACCTCACGCAGGATTATGGCTATTGATTTTCCGGTTAACCAAAAAATCAGCTTCCATCATGAAAATATCTTTCAATATACCCATACTGTTTTGCACGGCGGCCATTATGCTGTTGCCCGCGCTGTCGTGTAAGAAAAAAGAGCTGGGCCACTTTGAGCCAGACCGTATGTTTATGCCCGGCGATATAAAGGCTACTAACGGCGAGACACAAGTGATACTGGAATGGGCGCCTTCGTTGTTTACAGAACATGTGGCAGAAGAATATACCGTGGAAATTGCGGAAGACCAGCAGTTCCAGGGACCCGTTATTTATTCTGTAGTAACCGACAGCAATGCGGTGATCATTACCGATGCGCATATACCTATCAAAACCACGCTTTATGCCCGCGTAAAAGCCAATGCTACCGGCAAGTCTGCAGAATCTTACTGGGTGTACAGCGATGGTTTCCAGATAACCGGCGAGCAGATCTTTCAACCCATCCATGAGTTGAAACTGAAAGATAAATCGGTAGTGCTTACCTGGCGCGCCACCAACGGCCTTACAAAGATTGTGGTGACGCCCGATGGCGGCACACCTGTAGAATACCCGCTGAACGATCAGGATAGAGATACACGCTCCAAATTGATTGACGGTCTCACCCCGGAAACTCCCTACACGGCAGAGATTTTCCAGGGCACCGTCAGCAAGGGATTCATCACCTTTACCACCAGGAAAGAAATGGTGTATGCCGTAGTATTGTCGCCGGGCGATGATCTGGCGGCTGCTGTGGCCGCAGCGGCAGATGGCGATGTAATTGCATTGCAACCTGGTGTGTACGACATCAATGGCGGCGGCGCCAATTACGTGAACCTGGTGGTGCAGGAAAAAACAGTAAGCATCGTTTCTGTATCTGATGACCCAACAAATACCAAGGTAAATTTCAAGGAAATTACGCTCAGGGGGACCGGCGCAGGCATCAAACTGAGAGGGATTGAATTTGACGGAGCCCCTGCCAATACTGCCGGCGACCAGGCGTTGTATTTCCTGAACCTTACCGGCCCCAGTAGCGACGCAGGTGCAGCGCAGTTTACGGACATCATTGTCGAGAACTGCATTGTGCATGATATGGGCAACTGTTTCCTGCGTGGCAACCGGGCTGCCAACAATGATCACAAGATCAATTCCATAGTGGTGAACTATTGCGACATCTACAACAGCGCCACCATCAACAACAACTATACGTTCTTCCAGATCAATAAACTGGAATTTGCATCGCTGCAGCTGCGCAATTCCACCTTGTACAGGCTGGGCCGTGGTTTGATTGACTGGGATGCCAACATAAGTACGGCCACCATTCCGGAAATCCTGGTCCACCAGTGTACCATCAACAGCCTGGGGCAGGCAGGCCTGGACTACTGCCTGATAGACCTCAATAGTAATGTGGCAAATGTTACTTTCCGCAACAGCATCATCGCCAATATTCCGCTCGACGGACAAACCGTAGGCGATAACCTGGCGCGCGTAGGAAATGCTACCTGCCGGGTAACACATTGCAACATTTTTAACCTGAGCAATGGCGCTGCTACGCCGAAGGAACTTACTTTCCCCGGCACGGTGGCGTTGGAAAATAATAAAGCTATTAACCTTAATTGGACGGGTGCAACAACGGACTTTACCCTTCCTCCTGGCCATGAGTTAAGGACCTCAGGCAATACCGGCGGACCGGTTGGCGACCCCAAATGGGCGCAATAGCTTATTGCACATGTGCCTGTACAGGACGGCCATATTTCTACCAATATAAGGCTGCTGGTAAGGCAGCCTTATATCTTTAACAACATGTATGAATCGTATAATCCATACCGTTATATTGGTGGTGCTTTTTAACCTGCCGGCTTGCGGTCAGCAAAAAGCTGCTACCGCTGTTCCCGGTACGGAAGCCCGCGTAATTGCTTTCCCTGGTGCGGAAGGATTTGGTAAATATGCTACCGGCGGTCGGGGCGGCAAGGTAATGGTGGTTACCAACCTCAACGACAATGGCCCGGGCAGTTTTCGTGCCGCCGCAGAAGCAAAGGGACCACGGATCATTGTATTTGCAGTGTCGGGCACGATTCATTTGCAATCACGGCTGGTGATACGTGGTGATGTGACCATTGCCGGGCAAACAGCGCCGGGCGATGGTATATGCATTGCCGATCATCCGGTGGGTTTGGGTGGCGACAACATTATCATCCGGTATCTGCGCTTCCGGCTGGGCGACAGGTACCAGCGGAAAGGTATGGTAGACGGCAGTGGCAGCGATGATGCCCTGGGCGGCACCCGGCGCTCGCATATCATCATTGATCATTGCAGCGTGAGCTGGAGCACCGATGAATGTATGTCTATTTACGGCGGCGACAGCACTACGTTGCAGTGGAATATTATATCAGAACCGTTGAATTATTCCTATCATTTCGAAAGCGGCGACAAAGATTACGAACGGCATGGCTATGGCGGTATCTGGGGCGGCAGGCATTTGTCTGCCCATCACAATTTGTTTGCGCATTGCAACAGTCGCAACCCGCGCTTTAACGGAACAAGATTGGGGGCAACAGAAGAACTGGTTGATTTCCGCAACAATGTTATTTACAACTGGGGCAACAACAATGTATATGGGGGAGAAGGGGGCCGCTACAATGTAGTGAACAACTATTACCGGTATGGGCCTGCTACTTCAAAAAATGTTCGTTATCGGATAGTGAACCCAACCCGGCAGGAGAAACCTCCCGTGGATTATGGCAAATTTTATGTGGCAGGAAATTATGTGGATGGCGCGCCGGATGTTACCCGGAACAACTGGCTGGGCATTCATATGGGCAATAAAGGAACAGATTACGATAAGCGTGAAGCAGTGGTGAGAAAGCCTTTTGCAGTAATACCTATTGCAGCGCAATCGGCAAAAGATGCTTTTGAAGCTGTGCTGGCGCATGCAGGCGCTTCCCTGCCGGCAAGAGACACCCTGGACCAGCGCATTATTGAAAACGTTAGAAAGCGGACCGGAAAGATTATTGATGTCCAGGGAGGATACCCGCATGGCACGGCCTATGAGGCTACCACACAGGCTTGGCCCGCTTTACGATCGCTGCCGTCACCAAAAGATACGGACGGCGATGGCATGCCGGATGAATGGGAGAAGAAGCATGGTCTTAATCCTGAAAATGCTGCCGATGCTGTTGAGTATACTATCAATAAGCAATATACGAATATAGAAGTATACATCAACAGCCTTGCAGAACAGCAAAAAATGTAACACGCGACAAGTCCAAATGAGAAAGCTGATTGTTTCCATATTATTCCTTGCCACTACCGCATTTATTATGCACCAGGAAAAGAAAATCACCCTGTGGATGATTGGCGACTCTACCATGTCCGTAAAAGATCCACGCGCCTGGCCTGAAACGGGCTGGGGCGTGCCTTTTGCGCAATTTTTCGATTCAACGGTGGTAGTGAGCAATCATGCCAGAAACGGTCGCAGTACGCGCACATTTATGACGGAAGGGTTATGGATAAAGGTATATGAAAACATTCGTCCCGGTGATTATGTGTTCATTCAATTTGGTCACAACGATGAAGTGCCCACCAAGGCCAGCGCTACTACGCCGCAGGAGTTCAGGGAGAACCTTGAAAAATATGTCACCGCCTCGCGCAGCAAGGGCGCCTTTCCGGTATTGCTGACGCCGGTGGCGCGAAGAAAATTTGATTCCACCGGCTCTATCGTGGGCACGCACGACCAGTACGCGGCCATCGTTCGGGAGGTGGCCAACGCGCACAATGTGCCGCTGATCGATATGGACAAAAAAAGCCAGGCGCTTTTGCAGCAACTCGGCCCGGAGGCATCGAAATTATTGTTCCTGTGGCTCAAGCCGGATGAACATCCCAATTACCCGGCGGGCAAACAGGACGATACCCATTTCAACGAACTCGGGGCGCGTATGATGGCGCAACTGGTATTGGCAGATATCAAAACATTGTTGCCTGCGTTGGCAGCACGCATTCGTAAACAGCAATGATGAAAAGAAACCTGTTCGTACTCATTGTAATCCTGTTGCTGGCACACGCAATGCCGGCGCAAACGCCTTTTGTATCACGGGTATGGAGTGCCGACAATGGTGATGGTACCTACACCAACCCGGTATTGTTTGCTGATTACTCCGACCCTGATGTGTGCCGCGTTGGCGACGATTATTATATGACGGCCTCCAGTTTCAATTGTGTGCCCGGTTTGCCCATACTCCATTCCCGCGATTTGGTAAACTGGCAGCTCATTGGTCATGCGCTGCCGCGTTTGCCGCAGTTGGAACATTATGCACGACCGCAACATGGCTGTGGCGTATGGGCGCCTTCGATCCGTTATTATAAAGGTGAATTTTACATTTATTATCCCGACCCTGATTTCGGCATTTATCTCGTTAAGGCAAAAAATATCAACGGCCCCTGGTCGGAGCCCATACTGGTGGAAGGAGGCAAGGGGCTGATCGATCCCTGTCCGCTCTGGGACGATGATGGCAATGTATACCTCGTGCATGCCTATGCCGGCAGTCGCGCGGGCATCAAAAGCGTGCTGGTAATAAAGAAAATGAATGCGGAAGGCACCAAAGTGCTGGACGCCGGGCGACTGGTGTATGATGGTCACGATATTGACCCCACCGTGGAAGGTCCCAAATTGTACAAGCGTAATGGATACTATTACATTTTTGCGCCGGCGGGAGGTGTAGCTACCGGCTGGCAACTGGTACTTCGTTCAAAAAATATTTATGGCCCTTATGAACGCCGTGTGGTGATGGACCAGGGCAGCACTGCCATCAATGGCCCGCACCAGGGCGCCTGGGTGGATACCCGATCGGGCACGCACTGGTTCATCCACTTCCAGGACCGCGCAGCATATGGAAGAATTGTGCACCTGCAACCGCTGCAATGGATCAACGACTGGCCGGTGATCGGGACAGACAAGGATGGAGATCAGAAAGGAGAGCCCGTACTTCGCTATCAGAAACCGGTGCAGGATAAAAATATTGTGGTGCAAACGCCGGCAGACAGCGATGAATTCAACAGCGGTACCATTGGTTTACAATGGCAATGGCACGCCAATCCACAGGCCTGGTGGGCTTTTCCGGCGCAGGGTTATTTGAGAATCTTCAGCGTGCAGTTGCCGGACAGCGTGCATAACCTGTGGATGGTGCCCAACCTGCTGCTGCAGAAATTTCCGGCAGAAACCTTTACTGCCACGGCTAAGCTTAGCTTCAAACCACAACTGCAAGGAGAACAATTTGGATTAGTGGTAATGGGTTTGGATTACAGCGGACTGGTGCTGACGCGTACGGCAGGCGGTATATCGTTAAGCCGCATTACCTGTAAACAGGCAGACAAAGCTTCGCCGGAAAAAACAACACCGCTGGCCATAGTGCAACCAGACCCGGTATACCTGCGGGTACAGGTAACAAAAGGCGGTAGCTGTTCATTCAGCTATAGCCTGGATGGAAAAAAATTTATCGACACCGGCGAACCCTTTACAGCCCGGCCCGGAAAATGGATCGGTGCGAAAATCGGTTTTTTCTGTAGCCGAACTGTTAAAACTAACGATGCCGGATATGCGGACATCGATTGGTTCAGAATAGAATAAAAAAGGCCCGGGGCTTCCCGGCCAGGCAGGCAAGACTATGAAGACACTCATATGCCAATCACCCGGTAAACTGGAATATGCCGACACGCCAAAGCCGGCATTGCAGAAAGATCATGCCCTGATCCGTATCCGCCGTATAGGCATTTGCGGCACCGATTTGCATGCTTATGAGGGTACGCAGCCGTATTTTACTTATCCGCGCATCTTGGGGCATGAGCTGGCGGGTGAACTCGTGGAAGCTGATGGCGCTCCCGGTTTCAAACCCGGGGAACTGGTGACACTGATACCTTATTTTAACTGCGGCAGTTGCATTGCCTGTCGTTCGGGTAAGCCTAACTGTTGCGTGAACATACAGGTGTGCGGCGTGCATACAGACGGTGGCATGCGCGAATACCTGCAGGTGCCTTCCTATGCACTGCTGCATGGCGAAGGATTGTCCCTGGAAGAACTGGCGCTGGTGGAACCGCTGGCCATCGGCGCGCATGGCGTACGTCGTGCGGATGTACAAGCCGGCGAATGGGTGCTGGTAGCAGGCGCCGGGCCTATTGGTTTGGGCGTGATAGCCTTTGCCACCATTGCCGGCGCGCAGGTAATCGTGCTGGATGTGAACGATGCGCGACTGGCATTCTGCCGCGAACATTTCGGCATACAACATACCATCAACGCCCGCACACAGGATGTGTTTGCCACTATTACCAACATTACAGGTGGCGACCGGTGCGGGGTGGTGATTGATGCTACGGGCAACCTGCATGCCATCAACAGCGCCTTTCCTTACCTGGCGCATGGCGGCAGGTATGTGCTGGTAGGATTGCAAAAGGGAGACATACAATTCAGTCATCCGGAGTTTCACAAACGCGAATCTACGCTCATGAGCAGCCGCAACGCTACAAGGAGCGATTTTGCTTTTGTGATCGATTGCATAAAAAATCAGCGGGTAAATCCGCTTGCATTCATTACGCACCGGGTGCCTTTCGATCAGGCGGGAAGTGAATTTCACCACTGGCTCGACCCTGCCGGCGGTGTCATCAAGGCGATGATTGAAATGGATTGAGCAGCACTTCCTCCTACATCGTTACCGGTAACGTTTGCGTAAATAAAGTGCTGTAAAGGCTTCATTAACAAGCTATATCAGCGTACAATTGTAGTGCGGGAAACCGCTGTTTTTTACTCTGTTTACATTAAATGCTTGCGCATGATGAAAAAGATCTGTACCGGCATCCTGTTCCTGGCATTTTCGCTGGCAAGTGAAGCGCAGTGGACCCAATTGCCTGTGATACAGGAACCCGTTTTTAAGAAGGACACGTTCAATATTGTGCAATATGGTGCGGTAGCCGACGGCATTACGCTCAATACCAAAAGCATCAATGCAGCTATAGAAGCCTGCCATAAAAAAGGTGGTGGAGTAGTGCTGGTCCCTGCCGGATTATGGAATACCGGTCCCATTGTGTTGTTGAGCAATGTAAACCTGCACCTGCAACGAAACGCTACCCTGCAGTTTACCGACGACAAGAGCCAGTATCCGCTGGTAAAAGGCAATTGGGAAGGGTTACCGCAGATGCGTAACCAGTCGCCCATATCTGCTACCAATGCCAGCAATATTGCTATTACAGGCTATGGCATCATCGATGGCAACGGCGGCGCCTGGCGTATGGTAAAGCGCGAAAAACTGACCGAATCGCAATGGAAAAAACTGGTGGCATCCGGTGGCGTGGTAGGTGAAGACAACAAAACCTGGTATCCTTCGGAATCTTTCCGCAAGGGCAGCTCCATGAAAAATCCGGGCGTGATCAGTCCTGAAAAAGACGAAGCATTTTATCAATCCATCAAAGATTTTCTTCGTCCCAATCTCCTCGTATTCACCAACTGTAAAAAAATATTGCTGGAAGGCGTGATCTTCCAGAATTCACCTGCCTGGTGTTTGCATCCGTTGATGAGCGAACACATCACCATCAGAAATGTGTTAGTACGCAATCCCTGGTATGCACAAAATGGTGATGGACTGGATTTGGAATCTTGCAAATATGCGTTGGTTGAAAACTCCGTATTTGATGTAGGCGACGATGCCCTGTGTATGAAAAGTGGTCGCGATGCAGCCGGCAGGGAAAGAGGCATGCCTACTGAAAACGTGATCATCCGTAACTGCGTGGTATATCATGCACATGGTGGTTTTGTGATTGGCAGTGAAATGAGCGGAGGCGCCCGCAACATCTGGGTGAGCGATTGCACGTTTGTAGGGACAGATATCGGGCTGCGTTTCAAAACCACCCGCGGACGCGGCGGTATAGTGGAGAAAATTTATATCAGGAATATTTCCATGAAAGATATTCCGGGCGAAGCGATTCTGTTTGACATGTATTACGCTGCCCGCGATCCCGTTCCGCTTGCCGGTGAAAAAAGAGAACCGCCCAAAGTGGAATTTCACCCGGTATCGGAAGCCACCCCGCAATTCCGCGATTTCCATATCAGCAATGTAGTATGCAACGGAGCTGAAAAGGCTATCTTTATCCGCGGCCTTCCGGAAATGCACGTGCAAAACATCGTGTTGGAGAATATGGTGCTGCAGGCAAAAAAAGGCATCGACTGCCAGGAAGCAAGCGGCATTACGTTTAACAACATCAAAGTGATCAGTGAAGAAACGGCTCCTGTAGTGGATGTGCTGAACAGCGACAACATCACGTTCAACAAACTGGAATACAAACCCGGAGCAACGCTCCTCTTCCGCATCGGGGGTGATCGCTCCGCAAAAATTTCCATAAAGAATACGGACGCTTCCAAAGCAAAGAAAAAAGTGGAGTACGAATTCGGTGCGTCTGAAAAGAATTTAACCTTTAAATAAAGGAACCGGGCAATAACACCATGAAAAGAAACCTGACGCTTACGTTGCTATTGGTTACAGCGCTCTGCACTGGCATAAGTTCCTGTGCGCAATCGGGCGCTGCTGCCTACACAGCGGTAGAACAGCCTTTGTCGCAGCAAATGGCAGCTACCGTGATGAAAATCTGGAAGGATTCATTTGCGCTGGACCCCAACAGGCCTGCACGCTGGAGCTACGACCTCGGTGTTATTCTAAAAGGTTTTGAAAACATTTGGGTAAATACCGGCGACCCGCAATACTTCAACTATATACAGCGGAGCATGGATTTTTTCCTGCTGGACAATGGTAACCGCATTAAAGACTATAACCCGGAATCGTACAATATCGATCATATCAACAATGGCAAACTGTTGTTGCTGTTGTATCGCGTAACGGGAAAACAACAATACCTCAATGCTGCCAAACTGTTACGGCAGCAATTGCAAACACATCCGCGTACCAAAGAAGGCGGTTTCTGGCATAAGAAAATTTATCCCTGGCAGATGTGGCTCGATGGTTTGTATATGGGCCAGCCCTTCTATGCAGAATATGCGTGGCTGGCGCATGAAGACACTGCCTTCAACGATATTGCCAACCAGTTTGTATGGATGGAACAACATGCCCGTGACCCGAAAACTGGTTTGCTCTATCACGGATGGGATGAAAGCAAAGAACAAAAATGGGCCAACAAGGAAACAGGCACCTCGCCGCATTTCTGGGGAAGGGCAATGGGCTGGTATGCCATGGCGTTGGTAGATGTACTGGATTATTTCCCGCAGAAACATCCGCGTCGCCAGGAAATCATCGACATTTTAAACAGGCTGGTAACAGCGGTTGAAAAAGTACAGGATAAGAAAACAGGTTGCTGGTACGATATTCTCGATCTGCCTGATCGCAAAGGAAATTACCTCGAAGCATCTGCTTCCTGCATGCTGGTGTATACCATTGCCAAAGGTGTACGCATGGGTTATCTGCCCGCAGAAAAATTATCCATTGCGCAAAAAGGATATGAAGGCATCAAAAAAGAATTCATCAGGGTAGAAGATGGGCAAACCAACCTGCATGGCACGGTAAAAGTATCAGGCCTCGGCGGCAAGCCCTATCGCGATGGCAGTTTTGAATACTACATGAGCGAACCGGTGATCGTTAACGATCCCAAAGGGGTAGGTGCTTTCTTGCTGGCGGCCTCGGAAATGGAACGCGCATCTTCGTTTAATCTTGCCCGTAACAAAGTAGTGGCGCTCGACAACTGGTTCAATCGCGAAACCAAAACCGATGCCTTCGGCAAGCAGGTAATCTGGCACTACAAATGGTATGAGTACGATAATCCCGGGTTCCTGGTTTTCGGCAGGGCATTTTCCAACAATGGCGCAACGCTTGCTTCCATAGAAGAACCCACCAAAGAAAACCTGCAGCACGCAGCTATCTACATCATTGTTGACCCCGATCAGCCGAAAGAAAATCCTGCGCCCAACTATATTGAACAAAAACACATTGATGTTATTGCGGATTGGGTAAAAGAAGGTGGTGTGCTGCTGCTGATGGGTAACGACAGCGCCAATGCCGAGTTTGAGCATTTCAATAAGCTGGCAGCAAAATTCGGCATTCAGTTCGAACGCAACTGTGTGAACCAGGTGGATGGCACCCAATGGGAAATGGGCGCCGTAACCATACCGGAAAAAAATGAGGTGTTTAAAAACATAAAGAAAGTATATCTCAAAGAAATCAGCACGCTGCAGCTCACAGCGCCTGCCAAACCGCTGATCACTCAAAACGGACAGGTGATTATGGCCGTTGCCAGATATGGCAAAGGGACAGTGTTTGCCGTAGGCGATCCCTGGTTGTACAACGAATATGTGGACGGAAGGCGGCTGCCGCTGGAATATGAAAACCATCGTGCGGCCAACGCACTGGCCACATGGTTGCTGCAGCAGGCAAAGCGCAAAAAATAATGGGCAGATGAAAAGATTGGCAAAGTGGATACAAGCCTGGTTATTGGTGTTATGTTTTCCTGCCATAGTGAGGGCAGGAGACACGCTGGTGGTAGCCCAGGACGGAACAGGTGATTTCCGCACCATACAGGGCGCCATTAACAGTTTGCCCGATACTGCGGCCACACCACGTGTGTTGCTGGTGCGCAAAGGAGTGTATAAGGAGAAGCTCTATATACAAAAGCACAACCTGGTGATTCGCGGCGAAGACAAACATGCGGTGATCATTGTGCAATCCGTGGCAAGAGATATCTGGCGTTGCCTCCATAACGACGACTGGGGTGTGGCCACCGTAAATATCGAGGCCAACGACATCACGCTGGAAAATCTTACCATCACCAATAACTGGGGATTTGAATTACAGGAAGAAGTAGAAACGCCTTGTTATACCGATACGGCCCATACCAGCAAACGTGTGGGCAAGTATGGTCACCAGATGGCATTACGCACGTTCGCCTGCACACGCTTGAAAGTAATTAACTGCATTCTGAAAGCATTCGGCGGCGACACGGTGAGTCCGTGGAATGTGCGCGACGGCATGTTCTATTTCAAAGACTGCGTAATGGAAGGGGGCGTGGATTTTTATTGCCCCCGCGGATGGGCCTGGGCCGAGAATTGCGTGTTTTATGCGCATACCGGCTCTGCCGCCATCTGGCATGATGGCTCTGTGGACCCAGACAGCAAAACGGTGCTGAAGAATTGTAGATTTGACGGTTTTAAAGGTTTTAACCTGGGACGCTTTCACCGCGATGCCCAGTTTTACCTGGTGGATTGCTTTTTTTCAGCAAACATGGCAGACCGCGACATCTTCCAGGCGCCTGCTCCCAATCCTGTGCGCTGGGGCAAAAGGGTTTACTATGCCAATTGCCGGCGCGAAGGAAAAGATTTTGCATGGTATGCAGATAACCTGGCCTCAGCGCCGGGTTCACCGCAGGTAAAGGACATTACGCCCGCATGGGTGTTTAAAGGCAGGTGGAACCCTGAAGCAGAATAACCAGTAACGGTATCAGCATAAATTGAACACTTATCCATATAAAATTTTTTGTTTAAACCATCGGATATGAAGTTATCGGGTTATAACCTGAAGAACATAGAAGCGCAGGATGTAGTGATGCCTCCTGCGTCTGTATTTGATCTGCCGGAAAAAGTGCTGCAATTTGGTACAGGCGTGTTGCTGCGCGGACTGCCGGATTATTTTATTGATAAGGCCAACAGGCAGGGATTGTTCAACGGCCGTGTGGTGGTGGTAAAATCTACTACCACCGGGGATACATCCGCGTTCGACAAACAGGATGGATTGTATACGCTCTGCGTGCGTGGTTTGGAGAACGGTAAAAAGATTGAAGAGAACATCATCAATGCTGCTATCAGCCGCGTGCTATCGGCCCATCATGAGTGGGGAGAGATATTAAAATGCGCCCATAACCCCCACATGCAGATCATCATATCCAACACCACTGAAGTGGGCATTCAACTGGTGAAAGATGATGTGCGCAAACATCCGCCTGTTTCCTTCCCCGGCAAACTGCTGGCTTTCCTCTATGAAAGATACCAGGCATTTGCCGGAAGTAAACAAAGCGGTATGGTGATTGTGCCCACGGAATTGATTGTAGACAATGGAAAAAAACTCGAGTCGATCGTGCTGGAACTGGCGCATCTTAATGGTTTAGATGATAACTTTATCCAGTGGCTGGAAAATGCCAACTATTTCTGCAGCTCTTTGGTAGACCGCATCGTCCCCGGCAAACCCGGCGCAGAAGACCTGCGCAAACTGGAGAGCCAACTGGGCTATACCGATGAACTGCTCACTATATGCGAAGCGTATCGTCTCTGGGCAATAGAAGGCAACGACCATATCCGTTCTGTACTATCTTTTGCCGCTGCCGATGAAGGGGTGGTGATTGAACCGGACATCAATCTCTTCCGGGAACTGAAACTGCGGATGCTGAATGGCACGCATACCTTGTCGTGCGGGCTGGCGCACCTGGCAGGTTTTGACACTGTAAGAAGCGCCATGGAGCATCCCGATATGAGCGCATTCATCAGCAACCTGATGTTGCAAGAAATTGCAGCGGGCATACCTTATAACGTGCCCGATGCCGTAGCGAAAGACTTTGGCAGAAAGGTGCTGGACAGGTTCCGCAATCCCTATCTTGACCATCACTGGCTGAGCATTACCATGCAGTATACTTCCAAGATGAGAATGCGCAATGTGCCGGTGATCATGAAATACGCTGCAACAAAAAAAGCAGTGCCGGAAAATATAGCGCTTGGCTTTGCGGCATACCTCCTGTTCCTGCGCCCGGTGGTGAAGAAGGGTGAAACCTATTATGGAAACTGGAACGGCCAGGAATATGCGATCAACGACGATCACGCAAACTATTTCTACCAGAAATGGCAGCAATACGGGGAAGCGGATATTGCAGCATATGTGTTGGGAGATGGTTCCTTGTGGGGAGAAGATTTATCAGCCATTCCAGGCTTTGCTGCATCAGTGAAAGAAAAAATGGCTGCGCTCAGCCAGGGCGATGTCATCAAAACAATTCAATCTAACCTGATAAAAAAAGTACCTGCATAATGAGGCACCGGGTGTTAAAGGTTCACGAGGACGACAATGTAATAGTAGCATTGACCAACCTGTCGAAAGATGAAACGGTTTCATTGAATGGTGATCAATGGACCTTGCAGGAAGCCATTCCGGCCAAACACAAATTTGCCACTACCGATCTCGCCCCCGGCGACCCGGTGTACATGTATGGTGTATTGGTAGGCAAAGCACAGGCGCCCATCAGGCGGGGGCAACTGCTTTCCACTGCCAACATCAAACACGCTGCCGGCAGTTTTGAACTGGGCGAACGCAAAACCGACTGGAAAAAACCCGATGTATCGAAATTTGAAAGGCGTACGTTCATGGGATTTCATCGTGCCGATGGCAGCGTTGGCACCGCCAACTACTGGCTGGTGATTCCGATGGTTTTTTGTGAGAACCGCAATCTTGAAGTGCTGGAAGAAGCACTGGTGAAGGATCTTGGGTACGGACGCAGTCGCAAGTACCGTTACCAGGCACAGCAACTCATTGAACTCTACAAAGCCGGCAAACAAACCGAAGAAATTTTACAAGCCGATTTGCAGGCGGCAGCCATTGCGGAAAAATCGCAGCGGCTGTTTCCCAATGTTGACGGCATCAAATTTCTTACGCACAATGGCGGTTGTGGCGGCACACGCCAGGATGCACAGGCGCTCTGCGGCCTGCTGGCAGGATATATAACGCATCCCAATGTGGCCGGCGCTACGGTGCTGAGCCTGGGTTGCCAGAACGCACAGGTATCCATACTCGAAGAAGAGATAAAAAAGCGCGATGCAAATTTCAGCAAACCCCTCTATATCCTGGAACAACAAAAAATTGGATTGGAGTCGGACCTGTTATCGCAGGCCATCAAATACACTTTTGCCGGTTTGATACAGGCCAATCAATGCCAACGCGAACCGGCTCCGCTGAGCAAACTCTGCATTGGACTGGAATGCGGCGGCAGCGATGGTTTCAGCGGCATTTCCGCCAACCCGGCCATTGGCTACACTTCCGATTTGCTGGTGGCATTGGGAGGTACTGTTATTCTCTCCGAATTCCCCGAACTATGCGGCGTAGAACAGGAACTCAGCGATCGTTGTGTTCATGTGGACACGGCCAAACGTTTCCTGCAGCTGATGAAAGCGTACAACGAGCGGGCTACGGCCGTAGGAAGCGGTTTTGATATGAACCCGTCGCCGGGCAATATCCGCGACGGACTGATTACCGATGCCATCAAGTCGGCCGGTGCCGCGAAGAAAGGTGGCACCTCACCGGTGACCGATGTGCTGGATTACCCTGAAAAAGTAACCAAACCAGGATTGAACCTGCTTTGTACACCGGGCAATGATGTGGAAAGCACCACGGCCGAAGTGGCCAGCGGCGCCAACATCGTACTTTTTACGACCGGGCTGGGAACGCCCACCGGCAATCCCATTGCGCCAGTAGTAAAGATATCGAGCAATACGGCTTTGTATAACCGAATGAAGGATATTATCGATATCAATACCGGCACCATAATAGAAGGGGAAGAAACCATTCAGCAGGCCGGCGAACGCATACTGGAGTATGTAATCGGCGTGGCCAGCGGCGACATAGAAGTGGCGGCCGTGCGCCATGGGCAGGATGATTTCATCCCCTGGAAAAGAGGCGTGAGTTTATAATAAATCACAAATTCCAAATAGCAAATCACAAAAGCAACGAACAACAAATGAGCAGGAAGAGAAACTAATTAATTAGTGAGATACGCCCCGGCAATTGGTATTTGACTTTTGTTGGTTGTCTTTTGTGTTTCTTTTGACTTTTGTATTTTCTTTGGAGCTTGTTATTTGATTTTTGAGATTTAACACCATACAGGCATGAAAAAGTTTCTCGACGAAAATTTCTTATTGCACAATAAAACGGCGCAACGGTTGTATCACGACTTTGCGCGACCAATGCCTATTATTGACTATCACTGTCATTTACCGCCCGACCAGATTGCGAACGATATCAACTTTGAAAACCTGACGCAAATCTGGTTGTACGGCGATCACTATAAATGGCGCGCCATGCGCACCAATGGCGTAAATGAAGCCTATTGCACGGGCAATAAACCGGATTATGAAAAATTTGAGCAGTGGGCTGCCACCGTTCCCTATACCTTGCGCAATCCCCTGTATCACTGGACACACCTGGAGTTGCAGCGCTATTTCAACGTATACGATATTTTATCGCCGGCAACAGCCCGCAAAATATATGATGAATGTACCCGGCTGTTACAAACTCCGGAATATTCGGTGCGCAACATTTTGCGTAAAATGAACGTGAAAGTAATCTGCACTACCGACGACCCGGTGGACACGCTGGAGCATCATAAAAAAATTCAGGACGACAACTTCGAGATCAAAATATTCCCGGCCTATCGCCCTGACAAAGCGATGAACGTGGATGATACCGGCGCTTTCAAGCAATATGTGAAAAGGGTAGAAGCAGCTGCCAATACATCTATAACTACGTATAGTGATTATCTCACTGCCCTCAAAAAACGGCACGACTTCTTTGCTTCCATGGGATGTTCAGTATCGGACCATGGCCTGGAAACCATTTATGCAGAAGACTATACCGAAAATGAGATCAAAGCCATTTTCGATAAGATCATGACCGGTGGCAATCCATCTGCCGGGGAAAAAAACAAATTCAAATCGGCCATGCTGGTGGAATTTGCCCGCTGGGATTGGGAGAAAGGATGGGTGCAGCAATTCCATCTCGGCGCTTTGCGCAACAACAATTCGCGCATGATGAAACAACTCGGTCCGGATACCGGCTGGGATTCCATAGGCGATTTTCCGCAAGGCGTAGCATTGGCGCGCTTCCTGGACCGGCTGGACAGGGACAATCAACTGGCAAAAACCATCCTGTACAACCTCAATCCCCGCGACAATGAGCTGATGGCTACCATGTCGGGCAATTTCAACGATGGCAGTGTGGCAGGGAAAATACAGTTTGGCTCTGCCTGGTGGTTCCTTGATCAGAAAGACGGCATGACCAAACAGATCAATGCGCTTTCCAACATGGGCCTGCTGAGCCGCTTTGTGGGTATGCTCACGGATTCGCGCAGTTTTCTATCGTACCCGCGTCATGAATATTTCCGGCGCCTGCTTTGCAACCTGTTTGGCGAAGAAGTGGAAAACGGTGAATTGCCCAACGATATTGAGTGGATCGGCAAAGTGATACAGGATATATGCTATAACAATGCCAGCAACTATTTCGGCTGGAATCAACAATAAAAAACACAGTAGCACTGACGGGTGCCTGTTATTTGTTTTTTTGACATTTAAAACCAAATCTAATCAACCAGGAATATGTCTAAGAAAGTAGTTACGCTGGGAGAAATCATGATGCGTTTATCTACTCCCGGTTTTGAACGTTTTGTACAAAGCCAGCAATTTGATGTTACCTATGGTGGTGGTGAGGCCAATGTGGCAGTGGCCTTATGCAACTATGGATTGAACGGTACGTTTGTTACCAAGGTGCCGGAGAATGCATTGGGGCAGGCGGCCATCAATCACCTGCGCAGGTATGGAGTAGACACTCAGTTCATTGCGCGTGGCGGAAAAAGGCTGGGCATTTATTTCCTGGAAACCGGAGCTTCCATGCGTGCTTCGCAGGTGATTTACGATCGTGCGGGCGCTGCCATTGCTGATGCCGATGTAAGCGAATTCGACTTTGATAAAATTCTCGACGGCGCCGTTTGGTTCCATACCACCGGTATTACGCCTGCCTTGAGCGACAAAGCCGCTGCCCTTACCGAAGCAGCCCTCAAAGCAGCGCGGGCCAAAGGCATCACTACCAGCATTGACCTCAATTACCGCAAGAAATTGTGGAGCAAGGAAAAAGCCCGCGAGGTGATGACGCGTCTTTGCCAATATGTAGATGTGTGCATTGGCAATGAAGAAGATGCTGAAACGACGCTTGGCTTCAAAAGCAAAGGCACAGATGTTACCAAAGGAGAATTGAACCTTGAAGGCTACAAGGACGTGTTCAAGCAAATGAAAGACAAGTTCAATTTTAAATACATTGCTTCCACCCTGCGCGAAAGCCACAGTGCTTCCGACAATGGATGGAGCGCATTGGTATATGATGGCAATGAATTTTACCACTCACGCCAGTATGAAGTGCGTATTGTAGACCGTGTGGGCAGTGGTGATTCTTTTGCCAGTGGATTTATTTACGGATTGGTAACAGGAATGCCTATGCGTGAAGCCTGCGAATTTGGTGTAGCGGCATCTGCCCTGAAACACACCATTCCCGGCGATTTGAACCATGCCACACTTTCAGAAGTGAAAGACCTGATGAAGGGCGATGCCAGCGGCCGCGTTCAACGCTAAGGTTTCCTGCCCCGGAAGCAGGGGCCCCGCGACCTTCGTCGCTATGGTGTGAACACATTGCAGCTTTTGCACCGCAACCCATCGCCCCCCGGCGCTACGGTGTGAACACCAGCACGCTGTTGTTCTTTGGCACATCCATATGCCAGTCCATTCGCCCCGCTGGCGGGGACGCCAGCACGAGCTTACCATAATTGCGATGTTGCATGGATGGGGTGGTTCCTCTGGCAGAGGCGCCAGCACCAACTTGCCACAGCAATAATGTTGTGCATGGACGGGGGTGGTCACGCAAAACACAAAAAAACCATATTAAAAAATCAATAACTGAAATTAAAATTTCCTAACACTGCCCACGAATAGCCAAGAATTCCCTTTCATTCTTTTACATTCGTGTGCAACCCGATTAACCAACAATTCCATGGGAAAAAAGGACGCGCTTTTACAGTTAATTCCTGAGCAGGGTATCCTCCCGCTGTTTTACAATAAAGACACCGGCGTAAGCATTGAACTGCTGCGGGCTTTATACCGTGCAGGCGTACGCGCTATTGAATATACCAATCGTGGCGACCAGGCGCTGAAGAACTTCAAGGAAATGCGCAAGGTGTGCGATACAGAAATGAAAGACATGTACCTCGGCATCGGCACCATCAAAAACGGCGAAATGGCGCAGGCTTTCATTGATGCCGGTACCGATTTCATTGTTTGTCCCGGACTGGTGGAAAGCGTAGGTGAAACGGCTGATAAAGTGAACATGTTGTGGGTGCCGGGCTGCATGACGCCTACGGAAATCATCAAAGCCGAACAGTTAGGCGCTAAAGTGATTAAATTGTTCCCTGGTAATCTGTTAGGCCCTTCGTTTGTAAGCGCCATCAAGGAATTATTCCCCGGGCTGCTGTTTATGCCAACCGGTGGGGTGGAAGTGAACAAAGACAATCTGACTGCCTGGTTTAAAGCAGGCGTATGTGCGGTGGGTATGGGAAGCAAACTGGTTACCAAATCCATTATGGAAAATCAACAGTACGATGAATTAACAAAGCTGACGCAGGAAGCGCTGGCTTTAATTAAATCATGTAAATAATCCCCTTGTCTATGAACCAGGCTGCCATTGGAAAATACCGCTGGACGATCTGCGGGCTTGTGTTTTTTGCCACTACCGTCAACTACCTCGACAGAGCAGTGATCAGCTTGCTGAAAGAACCGCTCTCCGAAAAATTGCACTGGGACGATGGCGACTATGCCAACATTGAACTGGCGTTTAAAATAGCGTATGCCGTTGGCTTGCTGGTAGCCGGAAGGTTTGTAGACAAGATCGGCACCAAATGGGGTTATGCCATTGCCACTTTCGTATGGAGCCTCGCGGCGGTTGGTCATGCCTGGGCGAAAAATGTGGTGGGATTTATCGTAGCCCGCTCTGTATTGGGTGTAAGTGAAGCGGGCAATTTTCCTGCAGCCATTAAAACCGTAGCGGAATGGTTTCCCAAGAAGGAACGCGCCTTTGCCACGGGAATATTTAATTCTGGCGCTAATATTGGCGCTATCCTCGCTCCGTTAACGGTGCCCTTTATTGCGGAAGCCTGGGGCTGGGAATGGGCCTTCATCATTACCGGCGCCTTTGGTTTTATATGGCTGCTGCTGTGGTTCAGGTACTACGAAGTTCCCAAACGTCAGAAACGTTTGTCAAAGGCTGAATACGATTACATACACAGCGATATCGATGAGCAGCAGGATGCAGCATCCGGTGGTCCCAGGTTGGGTTGGGCAAAACTGCTTACTTACAAACAAACCTGGGCTTTTGCCATCGGGAAATTTCTTACTGACCCGGTTTGGTGGTTTTACCTCTTTTGGTTACCCGATTTTCTGACCAGTGAATATGGTATGCAAAAAACGGAACTGGCATTGCCGGTAGCGTTGGTATATACCATATCAACCATAGGCAGCATATGGGGCGGATGGTTGCCCATGAACCTGATCAAAAAGCAGTGGCCGGTATTCCGCGCCCGTAAAACTTCCATGCTGATTTATGCCCTGCTGGTGGCCCCTGTGTTTACGGCGCAATTGCTGGGAAGCTACAGCGTTTGGCTGGCCGTATTCATCATTGGTCTGGCTGCTGCGGCGCACCAGGCATGGAGCGCCAACATCTTCACTACCGTGAGCGATATGTTCCCCAAAAACTCCACTGCTTCTGTGACCGGTATCGGCGGTATGTTCGGGGCATTGGGAGGTATCTTATTGACGGCGTTGGTGCAGAAAAATATGTTTGTGCACTACCGCGCCATCAACCAGATTGAAACGGCGTATTACATCATGTTTGCCGTATGTGCGGCCGCTTATCTCCTTGCCTGGATCATTATGCATTTCCTGGTGCCGCGTATGAGAAGGATAGAAGTATAAGGTTGAGCAGCCGGTGCCTGCGAAAACTTTTGCCAAAACGATGTATATTGTCTGCCTATGAAATCGTTTTTGGCCCTGATTATGCTATGTTGCATTTCTTTGCTGCTGCCGGCGCAGGATTTTGTATATCCCCGCCTGCCTGCCAAAGCAAAAAAGCTCAGTAAATTCATTCCAACGGGGTGGCATATACGAGACAGCGCCAGTGGCGATCTTAACAACGATGGCCGGCCTGATCTTGCTTTTACCCTTGAATACAAAGAGGCCGTGCTGGAAGCAAGGCCCGATAGCATCCCCAATTTTGCCAGGCCCCGCCTGCTGGTGATTTTGTTGAAGGACCCGAAACGTGCGCAATATCACCTGCATCTGCAACACAACACCTTTGTGCTCCGCGAAGGGGAAGGCGGCATGAATCCTGACCCGCCCACGCACGTACGCATCAGGAATAACAGGTTGGTGTTGGAAATTGAATTTACCCGCAGCAGCATTTATTACACCTTCGAGTTCCGCGATAACGATTTCTACCTCGTAGCCGCTTCCACTGTTAATGCATCATCAGATGCTATTGAAAGCTGGGAATATGATTTTCTGAAAGGCAGGGCCGTTCGCGAATACCGCCTGAAAGAGCAGGAAAAAGGCGACCGGGAAGAAGTAACTGTTCCGGAGCCTTCGCTGAAAAAACTGCGCGATTTGTCGATGCCTTACAGGCTGGAGGTTTTTCCTGATATATACATTTAACGTGCGGCCATCTTTCTATCCCCCTGATTCTCTGCATTTCCCGCCATAAAATTCCCCTGACCCAACCGGTTGGTATGAAAATTTTGCGGCCGGTTTTCCAGGCTGTAAAGGGCGAGAAAAATATCAAATCGTTGAAAAATTGCACAGGCATTTCCGCAAAGAATTTTGTAAATTGATTAGCCCAATTCAACTGTTATGGAAAGAACCTACAAATACTGTCAGTCCTGCGGAATGCCAATGAAGCGGGACGCGAACGGTGGCGGGACCAATGCAGATGGTAGCCGGAATACCATGTATTGCAGCCACTGTTTCCAGGATGGTAAGTTTACCATACGCAATATTACAGTTGAAGACATGAAAGAACGCGTGCGAATGAAATTGAAAGAGGGAGGTTTTCCGGGATTCATGGCTGCATTTTTCACCCGCAATCTGCACAAGCTCGAACGCTGGCGCGTGCATCACTGGACTGCAGTGGAATAATTACTTCAATTACATCCAACAATTGTATCGATGGTTTGCGCGCATGCCGTGCGGCATTGCTGTTGCCTGGCGCCCGGTACCGGGCAGCAAGTAATTGTCAGGCCCGTAGGAGTTACCACTTTCACTCGTTGTTGACAGGAGACGGTGCCGCCTGGTATATGCAAATCTCATTAATCAACCGTTAGTGCAGCATGCTTACTAAAAAAACGCCCGGCAATCATCGCTCCTATTGCAAAACCAACAGCCGCTGCTTCAAAAACAAATAGCCGGCAATTACTCATCGCCGGCTACTGAGGATACTGGAATTTACCAGAATAATGTTTGAACCCAATAAGCAAGCGCAGGGAGTGATTAATAAAATCTTTTGTTATCAGGGTACTGAAATATAGGGAACGGATCAGGTTTTGACTCAACCGGATATTTGGATTTTACTAATTTCCCTGCAGCTTATTGGTTTATGTCATCATGGGATAGCAATAATTTTGTTGTTGTTAACGCACGATCACCTTCCCGTTCTCGATCCGCTCATCATTACTGAAGATCTCAAACAGGTAAGTGCCTTTTTCAATATTGTTTAAAACAGTGGTTTGCTTGTTACGGATATTCGCTTGCTTTACGAGGTTGCCTTCCATGTCGAACAGGAAGAACTGGTATATTTTTCCATTGCCATCTCCCGAAGCGGTAGCTGCACTGAAGAACAATACTTCATGCGTAGCGCTCGGGTACAATCTGATTTTATGTTTTTTGCTGGTAAGTTGTTTTTCCACCCATATGGTGTCGGCGGGAAGGCACGGCGACATGCCTGTGGCGGCAGCGGCAGGGGTGGCTGCTACCGCAAGGAAGAATGTTATAGCTGCTGAAGCAGAGAGGATGCCGGCAGTATATTTTCTGTTGGGTACAGGTGTTGTCATCGGGCCTACCTTTTGGGTAAGTGAATTTGTTTTAAAAAGGGTACGGATCAAACGATATCTTGAAAAAACGTTGTACGGAAGGCATTAGAACCTTACCGGGCAACGAGTTGAATTGTTCCAGCGGTTGTCACTGCCCAAACGCCAGCCTACTTTCAAACAGAAAGAGTAGTAAGCGTCGTTGTTTTCGGGAGTACCTCTCTTGGCACCGGCTTGATAAAAAGCTGATGAAGGAGCCAGGCTCTTGTTGGCAAGACGTTCAGCCATGGCAGCCTGACTGGCCGGCAGGTGCGCATAAAAAAGAGCCGGGTCTATATACGTGGTACTTACGTCGTCGATATAATCGGTAAACGTAGTACGGTGAATAACTTCCAACCCTATGTGCATGGTTTCATTGAGGAAATATTTTACGCCAATTCCCATCGGAACATTCAGCTGGGTAAGCTTGTAAGGTTGACGATCGGGATACTCGGGAAATCCTTGTCCTTCGGTACGCAGAGGTTGCAGGTCTACCCAGTTACCGGTAAGCGGATCGGTACCTTGCGGACGGAAACGAAACACCCCTACGCCAAGGAGACCGTAGGGCCTTATTTTTTGGAACACGTCTGTAGGATCATACTCGAGAAATACCGTGGGATAAACTTCTGCCACCAGGAAAGCTTCCTGCAGCGGAGTTTTCACATTGGAGTTACGCAATTTGCGCGCTTCTTCAAAACCGCCTTTGCTTTTGATAACGGCGTCATCACCTTCCAGTGTACCTATATTCAATCCCAGTCTGAATCCCAACCATTCACTCGGCTGATAAGACAGCCAGGCGCCGAAAGACACCTTCGTCATCTGAAAGTTGTTGTCTTTGATAAACTTTCTGCCGATACCGGCTGTACCGCCCAGGTCGCCCAGGAGGTTCATGGGGCCTACAGTAATACCACCCTCAAAGAAAGAGGATCGTTCACCGTAAAACTGACTGAATGAAGATAAGCAGTGGGAAGAAATAAAAAGCGTTAATACCCAGCACTTCCATACAGAAGAGAGTAAGTTCTGTTTCATGGAATATTGAATTTAGTTTTCAGATGGTCAATGGATTCCGGCGTCTAAAATAATACACGCGGGATACACTTACAAGAAACGCGGAAATTTTTCTTTTTGTGTGCGGGTAATAAAAAAAATATACACACAATAGTATAATTACGGCAATGCACTACGAAACAATACGAAGCTGCATTTCGATATGTTCAATGCCGTCTTCCAGGTAAATAGCGCTTGTTTGTTGAAAACCAAAAGATTCATAGAAATCTTTCAGGTATAGTTGTGCGCCAATACGGATATTTTGTTTTCCCCAGAGTTCATATAGTAAATGAATAGCCTTATGCATCAGTGCACGTCCTGCACCGGTCCTTCTCATTTTGGGAGAAGTGACTACGCGGCCAATGGAACATTCGGGGTAAGCCACGCCTGCCGGCACCAGTCGCGCATAAGCGGCCAGCAATGTTCCGTTCCAGCCCATCAGGTGATACGATGCCTGGTCTTTATTGTCCGCATCCTGGAAAATGCATTGCTGTTCAACCACAAATACTTCATTGCGCAACTGCAGTATAGCATACAGTTCATGCGGCGAAAGCGCATCAAAATGTTTGTATTGCCAATCAATATTCATCTGCTTTGGCCCCGGTAATTGTTCACTATATGGTTGCTGCGGTATTGCATAAGAGTAACTATTTATTGGTGTTGCCATCCTGCAAGCTGCAAAAGCTTTAGCAGTGTGCTGACCTTTCAATTTCGAACAAAATTGTTGCATGGCATTTGCTATTCAGGTCAGTCATTCCGTGGTTCAATACCCGTATTTATCTTTCCACAAGCTTCTCAGGAATTTACGTAATTCTTCTTCGCGGGCATTTTTTCCCGGCTCATAAAATCTGGAGCCTGCAATTTCCGGCGGTAAATATTCCTGGGGTGAGAAATTGCCTTCATAGTCGTGCGAGTACTGGTAACCCTTTCCGTATTGCAATTCTTTCATCAATTTCGTGGGGGCATTACGGATATGAAGCGGTACAGGCAAATCGCCATGTTGCCGTACAGCAGCGGAGGCCTTTGCGATGGCCAGGGTAGCCGCATTGCTTTTGGGAGAAGCTGCCAGGTAAATGGCGCATTGCGATAAAATAAGACTTGATTCCGGATGCCCGATTTTATGTACCGCATCGAAAGTGGCATTGGCAATTACGAGTGCGGTAGGGTTGGCATTGCCAATATCTTCACTGGCCAGTATCACCAGCCGGCGGGCAATGAATTTCACATCTTCTCCGCCTTCCAGCATTCTGGCCAGCCAGTATACGGCAGCATTAGGATCGCTGCCGCGAATGCTTTTGATGAATGCGGAGATGATATCGTAATGTTGTTCGCCGCCTTTATCGTACAATGCAATGCGCTGTTGTGCGATCTGCATCACGCGTTCGTCGGTAATCACTGCGTTGACGCCGAGTGTGTCGGCCACCAGTTCCAGCAGGTTGAGCAGTTTTCTGGCGTCTCCCCCGGAAATGTTGATAAGGGCATCGGTTTCTGCAAGGGTGATATTCCTGGCGCTCAATACCGCGTCTTTGCGAATAGCCTGTTGCAGCAGCTGTGTGAGTTGTTCATCCGTTAATGGTTTCAGCACATACACCTGGCAACGGCTCAGCAAGGCGCTGTTTACTTCAAACGAAGGATTTTCCGTGGTAGCGCCTATCAGTGTGATGATGCCTTTTTCGACAGCGCCCAAGAGGGCATCCTGCTGACCTTTATTGAAGCGATGAATTTCGTCGATGAACAGGATAGCTTGCTGCTGACGATTGGCCACTGCAATTACCTCACGCACTTCCTTTACGCCTGCACTGATAGCGCTGAGCGTATAAAAAGGCACCTGCAGGGTTTGCGCAATGATATTGGCGATGGTGGTTTTGCCGGTGCCGGGCGGTCCCCAGAGGATCATCGATGGCACCTTGCCCTGCTCCAGGGCTTTGCGTAAAATACTGCCCTGGCCGGTAAGATGTTCCTGTCCTACCAGGTCTTCCAGCGTAGCCGGACGCAAACGCTCTGCAAGCGGAGTAACTGCCATGAGGGTCAATTAGGAAATGTGCAAATTAGGAAATGTGAAAATGCATCATAGGGTAGGAGATAAAAAAAATTAAGCCACCATCCCCATCCATGCCACAGTGTTGCTGGTGTAAGTTTGTGCCGGCGCCCCCGCCGGCGGGGATGGAATGGCATATGGATGTGCCAAAGAAGCCAGCAGCATATTGGTGTCCACACGAAATTGCCGGCGTGGGATAGGGAGGTACCCTGATGTACCACAACAGCACACCATGCAAAATCTCTTTTAGTGCTTGTCCGGTTCAAGGAAGGCGTTGATCGCTGACAGGTAGTTGCGGCGAATTTTGCGGCGCAATCCATGCTGGAACCAGCATATGGGCAGTCTGGTTAGCGACAGCATGCTGATCAGGCCTAACAATATGATCGCTTGCGGAGTTGGCATTATACGATCTATATCCCTGCAAAATATGCTGTAATCGATACTAAACGTAATGACTAACATTCCAACCAGTAAAAAACAAAATATTGCAAACAATATAATGTGCCTTACAGTAAAAGTTTTTCCAGGTAAACGGTCCGTGTAAAATCGATCAAGCATATACAAGTTCATCCAGGCATTAATGATCAGCAACATCAACGCTGTTGTGCTGGCCAGCTATGCTATGAAGGCTTCTTCCTGCCTTGAAATCTTATAGATGTTGTACGCGTAGAGCATTTCTATCAGGATACCTGCAGTTGCCGGCAAGTGCAGGATATGGCAAGCCGGAATATTTTTATTTTAAGAGGCATTGCGCTATGGTTTTAGATCAGGGGGTGTTCTGCTGCTCTTCTTCAAACTGCTGGTACCAGTTGTGCATGGTATTGCGGTAAATCACGCGCCGCAACTGAAACATGCCCGCCAGGAACACAATATGAAAACTGAATATGAACAGGTGAAGCAAAGGATAGGTTAGCAGCGACAGGTAATCAGAAAAGGATAAGAATTTTTTGCCCAGGTAAGGCCAAACCACTCTGCCAAATTCAATCAGTCGGGCAAACAGGTACGCAATAAAGAGCACATTGACGAGGTACAACCAATTAAACCACCTTCGTTGCCTGTCAGACAGTGGCGTGTCGGGATAGTTGTCATTCAGTAAGGAAAGCCCTGAATAGACGAACATAAATGTAATGCTGTATATCACTACTCCAACCGCGTGAAATGCTACGTACCCTGCGTAAAACAAACCGCTGATGGCCAGCATCCATTGAAAGGCCACCAGCACCATTTGCAGAATGCCGATGATGCGAAATAGTTTCCAGCTTAGTGAGAGTCCGTTCAAATGTTGTAATTAAGTGCTCAATAAATAGCATCAGCTTTCCGCGTTCATCAATTCGTCAGACAGGTTTGTCTCAATAGCATTCACCATGCGCCTGGCTCCTGCCAGTTGAACCACCGTAAGTGCAAACATCAGTGGAAAGTAGACGCCCGGTACCTGTCCGTAGAAAATGATGCTCAATAAAACGATGAAAAGCAGAGCAGCGCCGCCTACGGCCAATGCCTCTGATAAAAGAAACAGGCTTTTTACGCTGCGCGTTGGTTGCTTGTCAGGATAACTTTCCTGAGCAACAGGATGGTTGGGATACCATGCAGAATGATCCCGGCAACTACCAGGTAGTCTATCACATGCCACCACGAATAAGACCCTGGTGATGTGGAAAGCAGCAGTGGTTTAACCTGTCTGCCAGATAAATGGCTGCTACCAGCATATTTACAAGGCAGCTTACGAGTAACCATGCAAAATTTCTGAACATAAAAAAGCCTGCCCTTTACCGGCAGGCTTTAAAATTAAAAGTTCCTGAGGGTATTACAAGTCGGTTTTTATGTGCAGTTCCTGCAATTGTTTGGCATCGATGGTAGAAGGCGCATCGAGCATCACATCGCGGCCGCTGTTGTTTTTCGGGAAGGCAATGAAGTCGCGGATGCTTTCGCTGCCGCCAAGGATGGCGCACAGGCGGTCCAGGCCGAAGGCAATGCCACCATGTGGCGGTGCGCCGTACTCGAAGGCGCCCAGCAAAAAGCCGAATTTATGCATGGCTTCTTCCTGGCTCATGCCCAGTGCGGCAAACATTTTTTCCTGCAGCTCGCGGCGGAATATACGGATAGAGCCACCGCCGATTTCATTTCCGTTCAACACCATATCGTAAGCATTGGCCTTGATATGCGCATAAGGGTGTTCCAGGTATTTTGCCGCATCTTCAATCACCGGACTGTTATTGATCATGATATCGATATGCTCCGGTTTAGGTGAAGTAAAGGGATGGTGGCGCGCCACCCAGCGGTTTTCTTCCGCATCGTATTCAAACAGCGGAAAATCAACTACCCATAACAGTTTGAATTCATCTTTTTTGCGCAGTCCAAGCCGTTCGGCCATTTCCAGTCGCAGTTCGCTCATGGCCTTTCGGGTGCGTTCTTCGCGGCCTGCCAGCAGCAGCACCAGGTCGCCGGGCTGTGCGCCTGCCGCATCTGCAATGGCCCTGAGCCGGTCTTCGGAAAAGAATTTGTCTACGCTGCTTTTATAAGTGCCGTCGGTATTGCATTTGATGAACACCAGTCCCTGCATGCCGATCTGTGGTCGTTTAACCCATTCCGTTAGTTCGTCGGTTTGCTTGCGGGTATAGTTGGCGCAGCCCGGTACGGCAATGGCCAGTACCGTTTCTGCTTCGTTGAATACCTTAAACTCGGTGCCGGCAATCAGTTCGCCGGTTGCCAGGCGTTTGCCGCCTCTGGTAAAGGCGGACTTGATATTGAGCAGGGGCATGCCAAAGCGGATATCGGGCTTGTCGTTGCCATATTGCCACATGGCGTCTTCCCAGCTCATGCGTTGTACTTTTTCTGTGATGTCGATGCCCTTTACCACGCGGAATATGTGCTTCACCATGCCTTCGAAAGTGTTCAGCACATCCTCCTGTTCAACAAAACTCATTTCGCAGTCTATCTGTGTGAATTCCGGCTGGCGGTCGGCGCGCAGGTCTTCATCACGGAAACATTTCACGATCTGGTAATAGCGGTCATAACCGCTTACCATCAGCAATTGCTTGAAAGTTTGCGGCGACTGGGGCAGGGCATAAAATTGCCCCGGATTGATGCGTGAGGGGACCACGAAATCGCGGGCGCCTTCCGGTGTTGATTTTACCAGGAAAGGCGTTTCAATGTCCATGAATCCCTGCTCGTGCAAATAATCACGGGTGGCGCGGTTAACGGCATAACGCAGTTCAAGGTTTTTCTTTACCGCGTTACGGCGCAGGTCCAGGAACCGGAATTTCATGCGGAGATCATCGCCGCCGTCCGTATCGTCCTGTATGGTGAAGGGAGGCGTTACGGATTTATTCAGGATGGTAAAAGCCGTGACGTTGATTTCAATATCACCGGTAGGGAGCTGGGGATTTTTGCTGGTGCGTTCGGTCACTGTGCCACTTACCTGTAACACATATTCGCGGCCCAGTGGCTCTTCGTCGAGGCGGGCATTGAGCGATTCTCCGAACAGGAGTTGCGTAATGCCATAACGGTCGCGCAGGTCAACAAAGGTAATGCTGCCAAACTTCCTGATGGTTTGCACCCAGCCTGCCAGTGTAACCTGCAGGCCCTGGTGACTGAGGCGTAATTCTCCACACGTATGCGTCCTGTACATGCTGCTGAAATTTTGTCTGAATGTTCGTTGATGAAACTTGCGGCAGCCCTGCCGGCAGAATAACAGGACCCATATTTTCCGGGGCCGCTGTAATTCGGTGGCATCCGCTGCTTCCTGCCAACGCAATCGGCAGGGCGGCAAAGGTACTTTAACTTTAAATTGAAAAGTTAACAGGAACGATATTAATACCCCTGCACAGTCCTGTATTGATGCCTCCCAACAGCTGAATTTATCGTTCCGGAACTGTGCAATTTGCCGGTTTCAAACGTTATAATATAGTCGGCATCAGCCACCGTACCGGGGCATTTTACGTAACACAGGGCAGCGTCAGGCAAGTTTGTCATTGGTCTATCCGTGCCCGCAACTGGCAGGTGTGCAACATAAAGTGGTGCCCTGCAAGCTTATCGTTGGTCTATTCGTGCCAGGAGCTGGCATTTTACGTAACATAGGGCAGCGTTATACATATTTATCGTAGGTTTTTCCCTGCCCGCAGTCGGCACTTTATGTAAAATAAGGCGACGCCCCGGGAATGTTGCAAAACAACGTCATGCCGCCGCGGTACCCTTGGACCTGCCCTAAATCGCTCAAAACGCTTATTTTCACCACTATGCCGGGAGATAGTACATACATTATCAACCAGATGGGCGACACCATTTATGTGGACTCGGCAGGACTGATCCCCCTCGACCAGCTCCTGCCCCGGGCCGAAACGCAGGTTGACTCCTGGTCTGTAACCTTCCCCTTTGTGCTGATTATAGCAGTGCTGGCAATTGGTTTGACGGCAAAGTGGTTGCGCTGGCGGTTGCTGAAACGGAAGGCCCGCCGCGAATTTTCCGACAAACAGGTGGTATACGACAGCATCCTGCGGCAATACAGTCCCTATTACCGCAATCTCCCCCAAGGGCTTCAGCAGAAATTTCTGAAACGCACGCTCACGTTCATGGCCGCCAAGCGATTCCGTTTTGTGGAGATGGAGCGTGAAGAGCATATGCCTCTGTTGATCAGCGCTGCCGCCGTACAACTCACGTTTGGACTGGACAATTATCTGCTGGACCATTTTCACACCATCTATGTGGTAAAAAGCGATTACAACTACGGGCTGTACAATGTGCCTTTCCAGGGCCATGTGAGCCATGACGGCATTTATCTTTCCTGGAGCAATTTCATCAATGCATTCGCCAATTATACTGATGGCGATAATGTAGGCTTGCACGAAATGGCGCATGCTTTATCGTATGTGAACTTTATTGCCAATGACGGTTCCGACAATGGCTTCAAACAACGCTTCCGCGAATTTTCAAAAACAGGAAGGGCTGTTTTCAAGGAAATACAGGAAAGTGGCTCCAGTTTCCTGGGCAACTATGCCGCCACTAATTATGAAGAATTCTGGGCGGTATGTGTGGAAAATTTTTTCGAACGGCCGCTGCCCTTCAAACTGCAAATGCCTGAGCTTTACGATGCCATGTGTAAGTTGCTGAACCAGGATATGTTATCGCCCGGTTTGTTTGTACAACCCCTCGAAACCGCTTAGGCACAAGCGATTGTAACGGTATCCTAACCGTATGATAAATTTGCGTACAGGGGCTTTCATTTTTGAACTTTTCTTTCTATTTTGAGCCCGTATTTCCACTCTCTCTATGATGACCACCCGTTAACACTAACCTGCATTCCACTTTCCCTGAAGACCGTTTTTTCAATCCAAACTTTGTGAAGACCAACCCGTTGTCAGTACCTGTTATTTCACAAAAAGAAAAAATGGAACCTTATGGAAATACTGGTCATTTTTTTGGTGGTCTTCAGCATTATAGTGTTGCATGGTCCTGTTACTTCGTGGATCCATCGTTTGTACGTAAAACGGCAGTATAAATCTTTTCTCGCCCAGGAAACTTTCTATCACTCCATTATATCACGCCATCTGAAATACTATAACAGGTTAAACCTGGATGAGCAACGTAAATTTCTGTTCCGCACTTTTCTTTTCCGTAAGGCCAAACGATTTCACTATATAGAAGTAAGTGAAAGTGCTGAAATGCCCATACTGATCAGTGCGGCGGCCGTGCAACTTACTTTCGGACTCGATAAATTTCTGCTGAACTACTTCCGGGATATTTATGTGTTGAAAGATGATTACCACTATGGATTTTATTCACGCCCGTTTATGGGACATGTAGACCATAGCGGTATTTATTTGTCGTGGGACAATTTCATGAAAGGCATCAAGGGACTTACGCCGGGTTGTAATGTGGGACTGCATGAAATGGCCCATGCACTGGCGTATGTAAACTTCATAACACAAACGGAAGAAGACAAACACTTCAAAAAAGAATTCAAGAATTTTTCCAAAGTAGCCCGCCCGATTTTTGAAAGCATGCAACATGGGGCAAAAAACATTCTCGGTGATTATGCCGGCACCAACTACCATGAGTTCTGGGCAGTGAGCGTGGAAGTGTTTTTTGAAAATCCCATACGCATGCGTCATGAACTGCCGGCATTGTACCAGGCCATGAGTAACCTGCTGCGCCAGGACCCCATGGTGATTCTGAACACCAGCCGTTTAGCTGCCTAAGAGATTTCAGTTTACGGGTTTCAGTTTTCCTGTTACAGCGGTGGATGCAACATTGCGCGCGACAGGTAAACCGAAACCTGTAACTGTTTATTGTCAACGCTTCTGCGCAACTTCTTCCCGCACTTCCAGTGGTGCTGTTGCCAGCTTCAATTTCTTTCTTTCTCTCGGGAGAATAACCAGGTAATACGATAAGATAAAGAACAGCCCGATGCCGAACGGGATGGTGGTATAGATACGCAGCGGTTCATCGTAACCGTAAAATTCAATGATCATCCAGTAGCCGTTGGCGCAAATCCAGAATACAACGGCGAGATTGTGAAACAGTTCCGATTTCATTTTGCGCGTTTGCCACGTAATCAGTATAGCCACTGTAAGGGTAGGTACCAGCATGGCAATGCCGAGGGGCCGCCACAGCATGGCCCAGCTGATATCTTTTACGAGCCATAAGAGTATATGAAGGTTTTCTATTCTCCTGAACCGCGCGGGGATGGAATACAATGTCTCGCTCATTGGGGTAGGTTAAGAATGCTTATTGGTGAATATAGTTGTTAACCGCACAAAATTAGGGAAATGGCATCTGGATGGAAGTACCTGATAATGGGGAGAAGCGCCAAATAACCCACAGTGAAAAAAAGTGAAAAATACCAGCTTTTTCACATGGCCAGAGAAAAGTCACCAACTACTTTTGGTCCAGCATTTTGATTATATTCTTTTAGGGGTTAACAATAAAGGTTTTGCCGCCGGTCTTGTAATTTTTTTCACATACTCAACCCTATTTTGGCTATCGGCGAGTAGTGACCTGGCTGTGCGGCAAACCTTCTCCGGCAGGCATGCAATACTGCCTGGGATATTGCACAAAATCAAACTGTCCAAACTATCGCGATGAAAGATCATGCATAGCGACGTAGCACAACAAACCACCAGGGATCAATTGGCAAACTGAAATACCAGGTAAGCGAAACATATCACGCAATACACAAGTCATTCTGCCGGGCGGCATTCCGGGATGGAATCCGGTAAGAACAGGTGTAACTATTCACTCCTGGTCTGGTAATAGTTAGTGGTCCCTCTTTTCAGCTTTGATACAGCTCATCCCAAGCACCTGTTCCCGGATTTCATCCCGGCAATATGCGCATGGCAGCACCTAAGCGCTTCAAATGCATTGCATAGTTTCAATAAATCCAGATGCCATATGATTACTTCCAACATCACCAGGGCAACAAGGGTGCCTGCTTCATTGTTTATACCCGCACCTTTTGCGCTGACGCCGGATTGGCGTCGTTGCCGGGTACCTCACTGGTTGCATAAGCTGCCTGTCCATTATGGATATGTGGCTAACGGACGGGGGCAACCGCCTTGTGCGCTATACCCGGGGCGACGTCTTCATGTGCCATCCTCGTGATTGCGCCATGGTTTACGCCCGAAGCGATCACTGAAGGGTTCGTCTGACCCACCAACACGCACCAATCCTGACCTTCCCGGAACTCACCCTCCGGACACTCGTTCCCGCTGCGGTGCAGGGCCTGCATTTTCCGGGCAGTCATGCAAGGCCCTTGCTCCTGCGGGTTGCTAACTGCTTCTCTTCAGCCATCCAATAAAAAAGGCTGCCTGTTAGTTTTAAGGCAGCCTCTGTATTGCTTGTAAAGAATTGTTTTATGCTTCTTTTCCGTGGCACTGCTTGTACTTCTTACCACTTCCGCACGGGCAAGGATCATTACGGCCAATCTTGGGACCTACTTTTACCGGCTCCTGTTTTACACCGGCGGCAGAAGGATCGTAGTAATCGTTTTCATTGGCTGCATAATCATCACCCCGACGATCAATTTCTTCCTTGTTCACACGCATGCGGCTCATATCGGTTTTTTGCTCACGGCCTTCGCGTATCTGTCCATTGTTTTGTTCAACAGGTATACCGGCATGGCAGAGGAAGCTGATGATGTTTTTGTTCAGCTCGCTGTCCATCCGCTTGAACAGGTCAAATGCCGTGATCTTGTAAATTACCAGCGGGTCTTTTTGCTCGAGGTAGGCCGTTTGCACGCTCTGCTTCAGGTCGTCCATGGCGCGGAGGTGCTCCTTCCACGATTCATCAATCATGGCAAGGGTGATCTGTCTTTCGAGCGCGCTGGTTAATTCACGACCGTTTGTTTCGAGCGTTTTGTTAAGATTGGCCAGCACCTGGATGCCTTTCTTACCATCGGTAAAGGGCACCACCACGTTTTCTACATGGCTTCCCTGCGACAGCCGGATATTCTTGAAAACCGGCAGGGCCTGCTGCTGCAGTTCGGCCATTTTGCGCTGGTACCGCTGGGTAGCTTCCGTGTACAACTTATCGGCCAATTCATTCACTTTTCCTTTTTCCAGTTCTTCGGCAGTGATGGAGGTATCAATACCAAAGTTCACAATCGCTGCCATCTTGAAACCTTCATAATCGTTTTGCTCCTGGAAGCTGTTTACCAATCCTTCGGCTACGATATAAAATGCGTTATCAAGATCTAGCGCCAGGCGATCGCCAAACAGGGCGTGATTACGTTTTTTGTAAATCACGTTACGCTGTTTGTTCATCACGTCGTCGTATTCCAGCAGGCGCTTACGGATGCCGAAGTTGTTTTCTTCTACTTTCTTCTGCGCACGCTCGATACTTTTGGTGATCATGCTATGCTGGATCACTTCATTTTCCTTATAACCGAAGCGGTCCATGATAGCAGCAATGCGTTCACTTCCGAAAAGGCGCATGAGGTCATCTTCCAGCGACACATAGAATTGGGAAGTACCGGGATCGCCCTGGCGGCCTGCACGGCCACGCAACTGGCGGTCTACACGGCGGCTTTCATGTCTTTCCGTACCAATAATGGCGAGACCACCGGCTTCTTTTACACCGGGGCCGAGTTTGATGTCTGTACCACGGCCGGCCATGTTGGTGGCTATGGTAACGGCGCCGGCCATACCGGCTTCTGCTACTATCTGGGCTTCCCGTGCGTGCTGTTTGGCGTTCAGTACGTTGTGCGGAATCTTTTTCACCTGCAGCATCTTGCTCAGCAATTCACTTACTTCCACCGAAGTAGTGCCCACCAGTACTGGTCTGCCGGCATTGCGCAGTTGTTCAATTTCTTCAATGACCGCACGATATTTTTCGCGCTTGGTTTTGTATACCAGGTCTTCATTGTCTTTACGGATCACCGGCACATTGGTAGGAATGGATACCACATCGAGCTTGTAGATGTCCCAGAACTCACCTGCTTCCGTAATGGCTGTACCGGTCATACCGGCCAGTTTGTGATACATACGGAAATAGTTCTGCAGGGTGATGGTGGCATAGGTTTGTGTGGCCGCTTCGATCTTTACATTTTCCTTCGCTTCTATGGCCTGGTGCAAACCATCGCTGTAACGGCGTCCGTCGAGAATACGACCGGTTTGTTCGTCAACGATCTTTACCTGTCCATCCAGCACTACGTATTCCACATCGCGATCGAAGAGGGTATAGGCCTTCAGCAATTGCTGAACGGTGTGAATGCGATCGGCTTTTATTGTATACTCGTTCAGAATGGCTTCCTTACGTTGGAGGCGCTCTTCCGGCGTGAGCGATTCATTGCGATCTATTTCTGCCAGTTGTACGCCGATATCGGGCAGTACAAAGAAATCAGGGTCCTCTCCGCTGCGCGTGATGGCGGCAATGCCTTTATCGGTAAGTTCTACCTGGTTGTTCTTTTCGTCAATATGGAAGAAAAGTTCTTCGTCGACCAGCGGCATTTGTTTCTGCTGATCGGCGAGGTAATAGTTTTCTGCCTTTTGCAGTTTTACTTTTACGCCCGGCTCGCTCAGGAATTTGATCAAAGCATTGTGCTTGGGCAAGCCACGGTAGGCGCGCATAAGGGCCAGTCCGCCGGTTTTGGGATCGTCTTGTCCTTCGCTGTAAAGTTTCTTTGCTTCGTTGAGGAATTTGTTTACTACCTGCTTCTGCATTTCAACCAGTGCGCGCACACGGTCTTTCAGCAGGTGGTATTGTTGTTCATCGCCTTTGGGCACCGGGCCGGAAATGATCAGCGGTGTACGGGCATCGTCAATCAATACACTGTCCACCTCATCCACCATGGCGAAATGATGTTTGCGCTGTACCATTTCTTCGGGCGAATGTACCATGTTGTCGCGCAAATAATCGAAACCAAATTCATTGTTGGTGCCATAGGTGATATCTGCATGATAAGCCTTTCTGCGGTCGGCGCTGTTGGGCTGGTGTTTATCGATACAATCTACGGTAAGACCGAGCCATTCGAATATGGGACCGTTCCATTCCGAGTCGCGTTTGGCCAGGTAGTCGTTCACGGTAACGATGTGTACGCCTTCGCCGGCCAATGCATTGAGGTAGGCGGGCAGGGTAGACACCAGCGTTTTACCCTCACCGGTAGCCATTTCGGCAATTTTGCCCTGGTGCAGTACGGTACCACCGATCAGCTGTACATCGTAGTGTACCATGTTCCAGGTGATGAGGTTGCCGCCGGCAGTCCAGCTGTTTTTATAAATGGCTTTATCTCCCTGGATGGTAACATAATCTTTTTTCACGCTGAGGTCGCGGTCGAGCTGGGTGGCCGTAGCAACGATTTCCGTATTTTCCTTGAAACGCCGTGCCGTTTCTTTTACTACGGCAAATGCTTCGGGGAGAATTTCGTTGAGTATTTCTTCAATTTTTTTATCACGTTCCTTTACCAGTTTGTCAACCTTCTGGTAAATGGCATCTTTTCCTGTGATATCGCTGAAAGGCAGTTCTTCGCCCTGTTTATTCAGTGACGCAATTTCTTCATCAATTTCCTGCAGGTGCGCTTTGATGCGGCTTTTAAATTCTGCCGTTTTACCGCGCAGTTCATCGTTGGTAAGGTACTGATAGGCGGCAAAATGCTGGTTGATCTTTTGAACGATCGGCAGAATATTTTTTACGTCTTTTTCTGATTTACTTCCCCCGAATATCTTTGAAATAAACCCTAACATACTTTAGTGGATTGATATGAATTTTTTTTGAACCGGTTCTATATACGTGATGCTTTCCCGCATATGGAATTAAATGCAGTCAAAAAAGGTGCTACACTTTGGTAACGAGCCAATTTGACAGAACGTCAAAGGTAACAAAAAACGGCGGTATCCGGTTGATTGACGGGGAACCGGGATGCCTGGAAGACAATGTTGCAGGCTTCCGGTAGGCCGGATTTTCGCCCTTCCCATCCTGTCTGTTATAGCAGCTGGTACGACTTGCCCGGCAGGCAGCGTACCACGTTTTGCAACTCCAGGTTGAGGATGGCGGTGGCCACTGCACTGGTACTCAGTCCGCTTCGGATATGCAATTCATCAATATGCAGGGGTTGGTTTTCCTGCAGCAGTTGTACAATGGCCTGTTCCGCCGGTGTGAGCTCTGCAAATATTGCCCGTTGCTGGCCTGTTTGGACCACCGGCGGTCGTTCCCAACCCATTGATTCTATGATGTCAACCGCTTCGGTGATCAGGACAGCTTTGTTGGATTTAATGAGGTAATGACAACCGGCGCTTCTGGCATCGGTGGCGCGACCAGGAAATGCAAAAACGTCGCGGTTGTACCCGTTTGCCAGACCGGCAGTAATGATGCTGCCGCCTTTGGCGCCAGTTTCCACTACCACCACGCCATCGCACATGCCAGCTACAATGCGGTTGCGGGTAGGGAAATGGTGCTTATCAGGCTTGGTGCCACTGGTGAATTCGGTGAGCAGGCCGCCCTGGTGGTTTACCATATCGCGTGCCAGGCCGGCATGTTCCTGCGGGTACATGGCATCCAGTCCGTGCGCCAGCACACCCACGGTGGGCAGGCTGTGCCGGATGGCAGACCTGTGTGCGATGGCGTCGATGCCGAAAGCCAGCCCGCTTACCACCAATACCTGCAGGTATGCCAGGTCGCTGACCAGTTTTTCGGTGATTTCTTTGCCATAGGCAGTGTTGGACCGTGTGCCGATTACCGCTACCACTTTGGAGGCGTTCAGATCGGCACTGCCGCGGTAAAACAGGAGCGTGGGCGGGTCATAACAATGCAGCAACCGTTGTGGATACTGTTGATCGGTAAGAAACAACGGCGTGATCCTGAATTTTTCAATAAAGGCGATTTCTTTTTCCGCGGTACGAAAATCTCTGAACGAATGGATGGCCCTGGCACGCACGGTGCCGATGCCTTCAATTTTTTCAAGAAGTGCTGCACGTGCTTTGAATATCGCTTCTGCAGAGCCCATTTTTTCTACGAGCACGCGGGCATGCACATGACCGATATGTGGTACCTGCGTTAAGGCAAGCTGGTACAATAATTCGTTTGACATGAAAGGTATGTACGGTTTGGTAATAGCGTTGCTGGCGCCGCGGCGACCGGGCGTCGTTTGCGCCAAAGCAGTGACAAAGCGGGCGCGCCTTCGCTAAAAGATCAGGCGGCCGATGAAGATAAAGGTATCGGTGTGGGTTAAACGTGTGCGAAGATAAAGGGTTTTTGGCAGCAGGCAAGTTTATAAACAGACAGGCCTATGTGAAAAAAACTCGTTTAGTTTTTTCCCATTTTAAAAATGTGCGGATACATTGTTGTCGTATCAATGCTGATTATTGACCAGGATACAGACTTATTGCCCCACCACCTTCAATTCCGTTCTCCTGTTCTGCGCCCTTCCTTCTTCCGTACTATTATCTGCCACAGGTTGCGTAGCCCCAAATCCTTTGTAAGAAAGCCGGTTTGCCGCAATGCCCTTGCTCACCAGGTATTTCACCACGGCTTGCGCACGGTTATTGGACAGCGTGAGGTTGTCTTCCTCCTTACCCACATTATCCGTATGGCCATTGATCTGGATTTTCAGGGTGGGGTTGTCGCGCATGAGAATATAGACGTTATCCAGTTCAGTGGTTGACTCAGGTTTAAGCTCGTATTTGTTCACATCAAAGAAAATGTTCTTCAGTACGATGGTGGCATTTTCTTCGATGGGCTGCAGCGGAATATCAATTTTATAAGCCGAATCAGGCGCTTTTTCACTTAAAGGAAAATTCTCGGAAAAGTATAAATATCCTTTCCGGCTTACGGTAAATGCATAATCTTTTCCTACCGGCAGCGTGATCAGGTAATTGCCCGTTTCGTCTGTCTGCACCTTGCTCATTACCTGTCGGGTAGACAAATCCGTTAGCTCCACGGCAGAGGGCAGTCCTTTGGAAGTTTTGACATCATACACTTTTCCTTTTACCCACAAGGTCCTTGCCGGGCGAACATCATCCCGCAGTTCAAAAGTATAAATGTCCAAACCGCCACGGCTATCGGCCCGGTCGCTGGCGTAATAAGCGGTTTTGCCGTCTGCGGCCACTACCAGGCTGCCTTCATTTTCGATGGTATTGATGGGATAACCCAGGTTGATGGCCTTGCCCCATTTGCCGTCGGGCTGTTTTTTAGACATATACAAGTCATCACCGCCATAGCCGAGATGGCCATTGGAAGTAAAATATAAAGTCTGGTTATCGGCATGAATAAACGGGCAACCTTCATCCCCAATGGTATTGATCTCCGGTCCCAGGTTCTCGGGTTCACTCCAGCGGCCGTTGGGCAACCTGCGGCTCACATAAATATCCACCCCGCCATAACCACCGGGCCGGCTGCTGGCAAAATACAGGTCGCGCTTGTCCGGCGACAGTGAAGGAGCAGATTCCCACGCATCCGTATTGATGCGGCCGAGATTTTCGGGTTCGCTCCAGCCATTGGGCGTATAATAAGAGATGTACAGGTCGCAACTGCCATAGCTATTGGGGAAATTACAACCGGTAAATACCAGCCATTGTCCATCCTGCGAAATATTCTGCGCCCCTTCGTTCATATTGGTATTGATATTACCGGCCAGACTGGTAGCCTTGCGCCATACGCCATTTTCTCTTCGTGCACTGTAGAAATCTTCATTGATTGAATTTACCCGGCGGGTAAATACGAGTTCATCATTGTCTATAGTAATGGCAGGAAAATATTCAGAGTGCACACTGTTGATGCTGTCGCCCAGGTTGGTGGGTTCAAAGCGATAATCATTCAATGGGCGGCTCTTGGCATAATCAACAGCAAATTGATACGTCTTGCGTCGATATTCACCGGCTTTCCGGCTTGGTTCGTTCAGGTTCGGGATGCTGAGAAATTCATCAATGGCTGCCAGCGCTTTTTCAAACTGTCCCTTTCCGGCCAGGTTAATGGAGTAGGGCAGGTTATAATCTTTGAAATATTCCGGGTCAATAGCCCTTGCTTTTTCGTAGTTCTCAATGGCTTCCTGGTATTGCTTCATTTCGCTGTACATGCCGGCAATGGAAAGATAGGCATCGGCAAAGCGCGGGTCTACCTTCACTGCCTGCTGCAATAGTTGAATAGCAGCAGGATAATTCTCATCCCGGGCTTTTTCATAGGCCTGCTGGTACAACGCCTGCGCCTTTTTAGGTACTTTATCAGGATCATATCCCTGGGCATAGGTTCCGCTACATACAATCATTAGGGGCAGTAATATGATACAGATGTTTTTCATTGAATAACTTTTTAACAGTAATGGAACCGCGCCATCGCATGCCGGGACCGGTTCATCCCGACAATTTAATACTAATCGTTACACCATCTTAAAGACGGTTTCCTGCGCATAAGGATGCACCCACTGTAGTAAAACGCGAATTGGAGGGGAATAGTCTGTGAATCCGCCTGCCTACGGCACATTAATATACTTGTGTAACTGTAACGAAAGCTCCCACTGCGGGTGGTCCTTGATATAGTCAACGATCAGGGGGGTAACCTGTGCCGATTTGCTCCATTCCGGTTGCAGGTACAGTTTGCAGGCCGGGTTGACTTGTGCGGCAAATTTTTCTGCCCAGGCAAAGTCGCTTTTATGGTACACTACCACCTTCAGCTCATGGGCTTTGGGCAAAATGTTCGGCAACGGCGCCTTGAATTTTTTGGGGGAAAGGCAAATCCAGTCCCAATGCCCGCTGAGCGGGGAAGAGCCGGAGGTTTCGAGGTGGGTTTGAAAGCCATGCTGCCGGAGTGCGGCAGTCAGCTCATCGAGGGGATGCATCAGCGGTTCGCCGCCGGTGATTACCGCAATGCGGCCGGGATACACCAGTGCTTCCTGTACAATGGCATCAATGGTTTTCAGCGGGTGGGCGGCGGCATCCCAGCTTTCCTTCACATCGCACCAGACGCACCCTACATCACATCCGCCGAGACGGATGAACCAGGCGGCTTTCCCCTGGTGAAAGCCTTCTCCCTGCAGGGTGTAAAAAGATTCCATTACCGGCAACATGGGCGCAAGTTAGTGAATGTGAACATTAGCGAACAGATCGCACCTTCCTCTATGGTATCCTGCATCGGTTTGCACCTTAATGCTTCTCCTTCCAGGCCAGGAAAGTATTTTTCATCAGCGCTGCAATGGTCATGGGGCCCACACCACCGGGAACGGGGGTAATATAGCTTGCTTTGGGGGCCACCGCAGCATAGTCAACATCGCCTTTGATGGCATAGCCCCGCTTTTTGGTAGCATCGGGCACACGCGTGATGCCCACGTCAATGATGATGGCGCCGGGTTTTACCATATCGGCGGTAATAAAGCCGGGCCTGCCGAGGGCGGCTACTATAATATCTGCCTGCAGGCACAGTTCTTTGAGGTTGCGGGTGTGCGAGTGACAGATGGTCACCGTGCAGTTGCCCGGATTGGCATTGGCGCTGAGCAATATGCTTGCCGGGCGGCCCACAATGTTACTGCGACCCACCACCACCGCATGCATGCCGGCAGTATTGATTTTATAATGTTCCAGCAACAGCATGATGCCGTAGGGAGTGGCCGGTATAAAGGTGGGAAGGCCCTGCATCATTTTGCCGGCACTTACCGGGTGAAACCCGTCCACGTCTTTCGACGGATGAATGGTATTAATCACCTTTTCGTCCGATATATGTTTGGGCAGCGGCAATTGCACCAGGATGCCGTCCACATCAGGGTCATTGTTCAGTTCCTCAATGGCCGACAGCAGCTTGAATTCGCTGATGTCTTCTTCCATCCTGATAAGGGTGGACTTATAACCGATTTCCTCGCAGGCCTTCACCTTGGAGGCTACATAGGTTTCCGATGCGCCATTATTGCCCACCAGTATGGCGGCAAGATGCGGCACTTTTTTTCCTTCGGCCTTTAACTGGGCTACTTCCAGTTTCAATTGATCTTTTACGGCCTGCGATACCTTTTGACCATCTAAAATTTGCATGGCGCAAAGGTAAAGTGCCTGTGTTTGCTGCGCAACTATAAAATTTTAGCCCGGAAAAGGGGAATGGTTTTATTCCAGCTGCCTGGCGAATACATACTGGCAGTTCCATATGGAAGCGAGCGATAGGCAATCAAAAGGTATAATTCCCCTTGCACCACATCCGTATTCGCGCCTGGAATTCCAACGCTGATTTTCCTTATCACTTTTTCTCTAATTTGCCGATTGCTAACGGTTAAATATAATCGCTATGAAAACATTGGCCTTGATAGCGCCCTGCGTGCTTGGCATTTCCACGCTTGCAGCCCAACCGCTGTTTACCGGTAGTGAAGCTTCGTTGAGTACCGGTGTGTATGGCAACAGTTGTAAAAGCCCTTTTACTTTTTTGTACAACACTGCTTCGCTGGCTGATGGCGAAGCCAGCGCGGGCCTGTATGCCTCCAACCGGTATATGCTGAAAGAACTGGCCGTTTATACGGCTACCGCCACGCTGCCCGTCGCTGCGGGCGGGATGGGACTGGCGATGCAGTATACTGGCACTTCCGCCGCCTACCATGAAATGCAATGGGCGCTGGCCTATGGCCAATCACTCGGCCGCGTGCAGATAGGAGCGGGCGCAGGGTATTCAATTATTCGTGTTCCCGGTTACGATAGCTATGGTGCCCTTGCCTGGGCAATAGGTACCGTATGGCGGGTGACGCCCCAATTCCGTTCGGGAATGCAGGTGGTCAATTCCGCTGGAAGCAGGCATGGGCGAAACCCGTCGGAAAAACAGCCCATAGCGTTGCAGGTGGGCGCAGGGTATGAATGGTCGGAGCAACTGCTCTTATCGGGAATGATTACCAAAGAAGCGAACAGCCCCGTGCGGGTACAGCTATCCCTGCAATACCTTATACAAAAATATTTTTTGGCCGGTATGGGCGTAATCGCAGACATCGCCAGTCCGTGGTTTTCACTGGGCTGGCAATGGAAGCATGTTGAGGCAATGGTTACGGCTGCTTTTCATCCGCAACTGGGACCAACACCGGGACTGACGGTTGTTTTCCGGTCTGAAAAGGATGCGGATAAAAAGTGAACAAGTTTGTATTCACAATTGATTAACCTGTGAGCATTCGATTAACCATCATAGTAATACTGTCGTGGCTGTCCATAGCCGCAGCCCAGGAAGAATCCGATCCTGCGCTTTACGAAGAACAATTGGAAACACTGGCGTTGGAACAGGAAGAAGCAGCTATAGACGACACCCACTGGCAATATCTGGAACATCGCCGCCGGCACCGCCTTAACCTCAATAAAGCCGATGCCGAAGACCTCCGCGCACTGGAATTACTCACCGATCTGCAGGTGCATCAATTCCTTCAGTACCGGCAACTATTCGGTCCGCTTTTACACCTGTACGAGTTGCAGGCAGTGCCTGGCATGGACATTGCCACTATCCGGCGCATCCTGCCGTTTGTAACCGTTAACAACACCACCGCCGCCTTTGAACCCTTGCGGAAACGATTTACCGGTGGCGATGAAAAACTTTTAGTTCGTGCCAGCCAGGTACTGGAAAGAGCAAAAGGTTTCCGGGGCCCCGATTCCACCCGTGCCTATCCCGGCAGCCCGCTGCATCTGCTGGTACGCTATCGTTACCAGTACCGCGACCTGCTGCAATATGGTTTTACTGCCGATAAAGACCCCGGCGAAGAGTTGCTGCGCGGCAGGCAACGCTATGGATTCGATTTTTACTCTATCCATCTTTTTGTGCGTAAGCTAGGCATCATCAAAGCGCTTGCCCTGGGCGACTATTCCATCAGCCTGGGACAAGGGCTGATCCACTGGCAGGGACAAGGTTTCAAAAAAAGCGCCGCGGTGCTGAATGTAAAGCGGCAGTCAAGTATATTAAAACCCTATACTGCCGCCGGAGAATATAATTTTCTTCGCGGAACGGCAATAACGGTTCAGTGTAACCGTGTTCAGTCAACGGCTTTTATTTCGTTCAGAAAGTTGAGCGCCTCTGTTAAAAGTGATGTTGCCGGCGACTATATTACTTCTGTGGCAACCTCAGGCTATCATCGCACAGCTTCCGAATGGTCAGCGCGTAACAGCGTGCACTGGATGTCGGCAGGCGGCAATGTGCAATACAATCGTGGCAGGTTGCATGCAGGGGTAAACATGATCTGTCATGCGTTTACTGTTCCCTTTCGTGCGCTGCCTGAACCATATGACTACTTTTCCCTGCAAGGAAAGAGATGGAGCAATTTCAGCGTGGATTACAGCTATACGGCGGATAATGTTCATTTTTTTGGCGAAATGGCCGCAGACAAATGGTTGCATACTGCTATACTCCAGGGAATGATCATCAGTGCAGCTCCCGCTGTAGATATGGCACTGGTATATCGCAATATAGCACCGGGCTATCAGTCGGTGGCAGGTAATGCTTTTACGGAAAGTTCCAGACCGGAGAATGAAAAGGGGATGTATACAGGTATATCTGTAAGGCCCGCGCGTTGGTTGCAGGTGAATGCGTATACTGATTTTTTCAGCTTTCCCTGGCTGCGGTTTAAAGTACATGCTCCCTCCACCGGATGTGAGTATTTGTTCCAAATAATATATACACCCAACCGAAACACGGAAATGTATTGCCGCTATCGCTATGAACAAAAAGGAATCAACCGCCGGGAAGAAGACAGGGGCCCGCTTATGGTGGAGCCTGCAACAAAACGCAACTGGCGCATGCAGATGAGCTGGAAGCCCACACCCGATTTGCAACTGCGCAAGCGTGTGGAATGGCTGGGGTATAACCTGGGAGCACAGCATCACGCCGGATTCCTCGCTTATGCCGATGTGCGCTATGCCCGGCCCTTCAGGCCATGGCAGGCTTCCTGCCGGCTGCAATATTTTGCCACAGACAATTATGATGCCCGCATTTATACATTAGAAAATAGTGTGTTGTACAGTGCTGCTGCGCCCGCTTTTTTCAATACAGGTTTTCGGTGGTACATCAACTTTAGTTACAAATGCAGTGGGGTATTTTCCTCTTTTTCAAACAGAAAAGCATCAGCGTTGCTGGGTATCAGTGCAGGACAATTGGTATATACGAACGCAGGTGGCATAAGCTCAGGGCAGGATGAGTTACCTGGGCCCGTTAGGACAACTGTGCAATTGCAGGTAATATGCTCGTGGTAAGGGCAGCAGTGCTACTATTTCGTTTGTGTATAACGGATTGTAAGGATATTTTGCACTTTCACCAGCACAAAATAATAGTATAAATGGTGCTAATATGTAAACTTCGGTTATTGTTTATCAATCATTTGTCCCTGACTGTTATATTTTGTATCTAATTCTTTACACATTTTTTTTGAGTGAGAAGGAATTCTCGTTAAATTTAATTGTCACAATTAAACTATCTGTTCACATGAGAAAATTTGTATCACTGCTGGCAGTGCTGGCAATATTTTGTATTCCGGCATACTCACAGGTCCCAACGATCACGGGCCGAATCATTGATGAAAAAGGAAGTCCGGTACCGTTTGCAACGGTAACGATTAAGGGAACCAAAACGGGTACTACGTCCGACATCAATGGTGTTTTCAACATCAAAGCAAATACCGGTGATGTACTTGAAATTACAGCCGTAGGTCAGAAACCGGCTGTTGTCACCGTTGGAAGTGAAAGTTCTTTAAATGTCACACTCGAAGCTTCTCTTGAAAGCTCCTTAAAAGAAGTGGTGGTTACCAGCGCTTACAACACCAAGCGTACAGCAAGGAGCACCAGTTTCAATGCACAGAACATAACTGAGGAACAGTTGAATACCATCCGGCAGACAGACCTCAACAATGCCATGGCTGGTAAGGTGGCCGGTTTGCAGGTGCGCAGCCAGTCGAAAGTGAAACTGGGCGATGAAGGGTATTCTACGGTGCGCCTGAGAGGTGAATCCAACATTACCGCCAGTTCCAGTGTTTTGTATGTGGTGGATGGTACCGTTGTTCCCAGTTCCGGCGATATCAATCCTGATGACATAGAAGATATTACCGTGCTGCAGGGTCCGGCAGCTTCCAGTATTTTCGGACCGCAGGGAGCCAATGGTGCTATTGTCATCAACACCAAAAAAGCCAGAAAGGGCGATCGTGGGATAGGCGTGGAAGCGAACCTCGGCGCTACTTTCGACAAAATTTATATTCTTCCAGATTACCAGAACTCCTATGCGGGCGGTGGTATAAGCGACCTCATCCGCTTTGATTGGAAGCCGGGCATGCCCGAAGAATGGCAGGCACTGGATGGCAAATATTACCACGACTATTCCGATGATGCGAGCTGGGGGCCACGCATGATAGGACAGGAATACATTCCATGGTATGCCTGGTACCCCGGAACGCCCTATTCTTACAAAACAACTGCCCTGGTGCCGCAGCCCAACAATGCCAGGGACTTTTACAATACCGGCGTAACGCTGAACAACAACGTAAGTTTTTCCAAGGCGGGAGACAACTACAACTTCCGTTTTTCCTATACCAACTTCGACATCCAGGGTTTGCTGCCGAATACCAGTCAGAAAAGAAATAACATTACACTGAACGCTACGGTTGATCTTAACAAGAAGCTGTCGCTGATTACCAATATCAACTACATGAACCAGGTCACCAGGGGCGAGTTTAACGATGGTTATGCCAACCAGTCATCAGGTGCTTTCAACCAGTGGTTTCACCGGAATCTCGACGTGAAACTGCTGAAACAATTCCGGAATCTCAAAACACCCGAAGGCATTCTTGCCAGCTGGAATCATAAAAACCCGGAATCATACAGTGCTTCAAACCCGTTGCAGTTCTATGGTGGCAACTATTGGTACAATCTTTATTCCTTCTTCGATAATATAAATAATACGAATAACCGTGACCGGTTGTTTGGATTTATTGCGCTACAGTATAAAATCACCAACGATCTTACTGTAAGGGCAACCTATCGCAAGCAGCAACTGACCACTTTCTATGAGAATAAAGTCTACACCATACTGGAAACAAGCGCTACGCAAACCGGCGTAAAAGCCGGGTATGCAACAGGCGAAACCTATTCCAACCGCGAAAATTTTGAAGGCCTGCTCACTTACACCAAAAAAATCAAGGACTTCAGCATTAATGCCAACCTGGGTTTCGACATATTCAGGTCTACCTACAAGGATATCCGGGCTAATACCAATAACGGTTTGAATGTGCCCGACTTCTTTGACCTGGCCAACTCCAAAAACCCGATCAGCTACGATAACCGGCGCGAGAAGAATAAATACCGTGCCGGCTTTGTACGCGGTGACCTGGGATACAAGAACCTGGTTTTCGTGGAATTTGCCCTTCGCCAGGACTATTTCTCTACGCTGCCGGTTGACGACAATGGCATCTTCAGCAAATCTTTTGGCCTCAGCTTTGTGTTCAGCGATCTTATCAAACAGGATTTGCCCTGGCTGTCGTTTGGCAAATTGCGTGCATCGTGGGGAGAAGTGCCGCAGGCCATCAATCCCTATGTGTTGGGATTTAACTATGCAGTGGCCACCAACCAGTGGGACGGTAACTTCATCATGAATACGCCCGACAGGCTGGTGGACCCGAATATTTCCGGTTCTGTTACCACCCAGCGCGAAATAGGCGTTGATCTCCGGTTTGTCAATAACAGGATCGGCATCAGCGCTACCTACTGGGACGGCACGGTGAAAGACATTCCGCTCGATATCAATATCAACGGCGCCAGCGGTTTCACCAGAAAACTGGTAAATGCCGGTGAAATATCCAAAAAAGGTATTGACCTGCAATTCAACGCCATTCCCCTGCGCAGCCGTGAATTTGAATGGCAGATATTTGCCACCTGGGGCAGACTGCTGGAAAATGAAGTAGTGAAACTGGCTCCCGGTCTTGACCGCATTACCTTCTCTTCTGGTACTTTTGCCGGTTCTTATGCTGCTTACGTAGTGAATGAAAGAGGCAAACCATGGGGACAACTGTTTGGACCCGGTTTCAAACGCATCAACGGAAAACCCCAGCTCACCAGCTCGGGCCTGTACGTGCGTGAACCGGAAGTGTTGTTCGGGAGCGTATTGCCCGACTTCACCGGCGGTGTGCAAAACCAGATTGTATACAAAAACTTCCTGTTCAGCTTCAATATAGATTATCAGCAAGGCGGCAAATTCTTTTCATTGTCTGATTTCTGGGGGTCCTTCTCCGGTCTCACTGCCAAAACAGCAACCATCAACGACAAAGGCAACCCGGTGCGCGATCCGGTTGAAGAGGGCGGTGGCGTGCACGTGTTTGGCGTGGATGAAAACGGAAAAGATGTGGATTATTACGTAGATGCACAAACGTACTTCCACCAGTTCCAGGGTTCGAGAATATCAGAAAACAGTGTGTACGATCTCACCTTTGTAAAATTGAGGGAAGTGAGCCTTGGCTACTCCTTCAACGTAGAAAAGCTGGGTTTGGGGAAAACGTTCACCCGTGCTTCCATCTCCATAGTGTCCAGGAACCCCTGGCTGATCTATGCCAAGACGAGAGACTTTGACCCGTCTGAGATCAGCAACACCTATGGTGAAAACGGTCAGTTCCCCGGCACAAGATCCATCGGCTTCAACATCAAATTAGGATTCTGATCCCAGTTTTAAAACAAAGAAATCTTACAATTTATGAAACGAATTTTCATTACCCGATATATCATTCTTGTTACCGCTGTACTATTGTGTGTAACAGCCTGCGACAAGATCAAAGATTTTGGCGACACGAACATCAACGAAGATGGTACCCCCTTCCCGGTAACGTCGGCTTTGCTTACACGCGCCATTGCGGAAATGGGCGGGCAGTTCAACAGCGTTGCCATTGCCGCGTACACCAGGCCGGGCTATTATGCCCAGTATTTCTCCGAAACGCAATACCCGGAAGCATCGCTGTACGGAGTGCCCCAACTGGATTTTAGCCAGTTTTATTCCGGCTTCCTGTACGACCTGGAAAATATTATTATCCAGAACACCGACGAAGAAACCAAAGAGCGGGCATCGGTATCCGGCTCCAACGGCAACCAAATTGCTGTAGCCAAAATACTGAAGGCCTATGCCATTTGGACCATAACAGACAGGTGGGGGGATGTGCCGTTCTCGGAAGCTTTGCAGGGAATTGCCACTCCCAAATACGATACGCAGGAAGAAATCTATGCCGGCATTCTCAATCTTCTGAAAGAAGCGCTGAACAGTTTCGACAATGGTCCCGCCATGAAGGGCGATATCATTTATAAAGGCAATATCGGAAAATGGAAGAAACTGGCTAATTCACTGCGCATGTTGGTGGCGCTGCGGATGAGCAATGTGTATCCCAATGCAGGCGGCCTGGCAGCCAATGAATTCAATGCCGCGCTGAATGATGCAGCTGGTTCCATCAGCGAAAACGCCGATAATGCAGCCATAGATTTCCCCGGCGGCGCCTACCAGAATCCGTGGTATAGCACTTACGTGGTGGCCGGCCGTGTGGACAACGCCATCAGCAAAACGATGACCGATATGCTGTCTTCGCTGAATGATCCCCGTATCAACCGGTATGGCTCTACGCCCGTAGGTTTTCCCTATGGCCTTGACCGGCCGAATGCTATTGCCGTGCCACCGGGATGGGGACTGGTGCTGGATGGTATGGATATAAGCGATGCAGAAGACGTGGTACTGGTGAATGCTGCTACCGTACTGCTGGCAAGGGCCGAAGCCGCCGAGCGTGGCTGGACTGCTGAAGATGCAGCCGCTTTGTACAACCAGGCGGTAACCGCTTCGCTTGCCCAGTGGGGGTATGCCGGTAATGCCGCTACCTACCTGGCCCAGGCAAGTGTTGCCTATGGCGCCACCGACCATTTGAAGAAAATCGGTATTCAACGCTGGCTTGCCCTGTACCCCGATGGCATGCAGGCCTGGGCTGAATGGAGAAGAACCGGTTTCCCCGAACTGACGCCCGCTCCGTATGCTACCAATGCCAGCGGACAAATACCCAGGAGATTTGTTTACGGAACCAATGAATACAGCACCAACCAGGAAAATGTAACACAGGCCGTAACCCGGTTAACCGGTGGCGATGTGCAGGACGCAAGAATGTGGTGGGACAAGCCCTGATCCGGTGGCCCCAGGGTTTTGCACTAGGTTATTCACAGTTTGAACCAATAATCTTTACGACAATGAATCATCAACGTTTCTATAAAGCAATCATAGCTGCCAGTTTCCTCCTGTTCCTGCTTGAAGCCATTAATGCCTGCAAAAAAGGAGAAAAGTTTGCATCGTCTGACGGACACGGCAGCACCATTGTAAAACTTAAGGACGGTGAGAAATCCATCAACGTATTTGCCCGCGATATTGCGCCAACGGTGGAAGAATTCGCATTGATAGATATACGTCGCGATGCCAAAGACAACGCGAGCCTGAAGCAGCCGCTGACAGTGAGCTTGTCTGTTGATGAAAGCGTGATTGAAGCCTATAATGATGAAAACAATACTTCCTACGAGTTGATGCCGGCATCGGCTTATTCGTTTGCGGAAGACCTGGCCAATATCACTTTTCAGCCCGGAGAGCTTGCGAAGGTGATTAAAATTACCATAAACAAAGACCAGATGGACCTCTCCAAACAGTATGCATTGGGACTGACCATTACCTCGGTGGGCGCAGGGGGTACTATCAGCAAGAGCTTGCCCAGCGCTTTGTATTCCATTGGTCTCAAAAACAAATATGATGGTACGTATACCCTCTATGGCGCCTTTTATCATCCTACGGAATCACCTGGCTATGATGCCTATAGTGTGGATGTGGAATTGCATACCAGTGGACCGAACAGCGTAAAAATTTTCTGGCCCGGTAACGGGTACTATCATCCCGCACTTTTCTCCGGCACCCTGGATGCTTTCGGTGCACAGGAACCGGAGTATACTATTGATCCGGTTACCAATAAAGTAACGGTACAGAACGCCTTTCCGGGAGCGGTAACCTTTTACACCATGGGGCCCGGTTTCGACAGTCATTATGACCCGGCCACCAAAACCATCCATGCCCGGTTTGGGTACAACTATGCCCAGGGGCCTGTATTTGACCCTGGCGCCAACAGAGAATGGACAGATGAACTGGTGTATAAAGGGCCGCGGTAACAGGGATTTACTGAAACCCGCTCCGAACATCACGCAACAAAGTAGTTTTTTTCTGTGACTGTAAATAGAAAGCCGGTGTAGGTCGCTATAGCCGGCTTTCCATTTTTACCTGTTGGTGTTACAAGATGTTGATTGATTTATTAATAGCTTTGTAAAAAAGCAAGCATGGAAAATCAGCAACCGAATCAGCTCAACATCGAGATATCAGAAGAAATTGCCGAAGGAGTATATGCCAACCTGGCCATCATCACGCACTCTCATGCTGAATTTGTAATTGATTTTGTAAACGTAATGCCGGGCACTCCCAAGAGCAAGGTTAAATCCCGCATCATTCTTACACCCCAGCATGCAAAGCGCTTCATGAAAGCGCTTACCGAAAACGTACAGCGCTTTGAAGCCGCCAATGGTAAAATTCAGGATATAGAAGAAGTACAGATACCGATGAATTTCGGCGGTCCTACTGCACAGGCGTAAAAAAAGTACCCCCTTGCAACCGGGAGGTACTTTTTGCCACTTTTATAGGGATACTATCATTTCATGGCACTAGCGTGGTAAGGGCGCCGTCCAGCGTCACTGCGCCTGCGGAGGTTGCCACTTCAAAATTGGATGCATAGATGGTGCCGCCGGAATAGGATATGCCGCCGGAATAACTGTACACCATGTAAGGATTATTATATAAATCTTCTGCCCACACGTTTATGATCTCTTTCCTGCCGGGATTGTACATTACATACACTTTTAGCCCTCCGGTTATTTGGTAACCAACCAGGATAATGCGGGGAGCTACCAGCTCCTGTGGTACTGGCGAGGAGGCATGCACCATGGTGAGCGGGGCCATCAGCAGGAGCAGGCCCAGGAATAAGGCAAATCTTCTCATGGTAAAGTTTTTTGCGTTAGAAAATAATATAAAAGTTACGCAAAAAAAGTTAAAAATCGGTTGTAGATAACTGTTGTATTTTACGCCTTGTTTGTTAAGGCAATCCTTCACGGGCAAAAGTGTAGCACCGGGCTGCAACGTTGGGAGACGGTTCCCTGGGTTACAGCAGGCCTTCATCGGCAAAGCTGCAATACCCTTTCTCACTGATAATAATGTGGTCCATTACGGTTATATCGAGGTAGCGGGCGGCTTCTTTGATCTTGAGGGTCAGTTCCAGGTCGGCGGTGCTGGGTTTGAGATTGCCCGAGGGATGATTGTGGCAGAGAATGATATTCACGGCATCTTCCTGCAGGGCCTTTTTCAGGATGATCCGGGGATCGGCAATGGTGGATGTGATGCCTCCTTCACTGATGATTTCAAAATGGGTAATGCGGTTGGCGCAGTTGAGAAAAACCACTGCAAATACTTCATACTGGTAATCCCTTAGCCGCGACTGCAGGTAACTTGCTATATGCCGGCTTTCCGTTACCATGGGCCTGTCGAGGGTGCCGGAGGCCTGCCGACGGCGGCCCAGCTCCAGCGCGGCAGCGATCATGATGGCTTTGGTGGCGCCTATTCCCCTGATTTTCATTATTTTCTGCACCGGTAATTTACCCAGCTCATTCAGGTTGTTTTTACCGAGGAGCAGTACTTCTTTGGCGAGGTCCAAAGCGTTTTTTTCGTAGTAACCTTTAGTTATGAGAATGGCAAGCAGTTCACTGTCACTAAGCGCGGCAGCGCCCTTCATCAGCAGCTTTTCGCGGGGCCGGTCGTCGGCTGCCCAATTCTTGATTGCGTAATTCTTCTCTTGCATACCTCAATGTTATAGCTTACCTTCATGCTTGCCAGTAACGAAGATAATAAGTACCTGATATTCTTCGTTATGGTGAAAGAAATCCTATTCGTGTAAAAATCAAAATCCATTTCCCATGAAACGGAGAACTACTTTTTCAGCGATCGGCGGCTATCAGCCCTTTCTTTTTTGCGTAGGCATGTACATGGTAGCGCTGTTCTTCTCCATTTTTATCTGCTCTGCTATTTTCTATGCAGTGAACCCAAAGAAATCTATCGTCGGTAAAAGTAAAGGCGCTTCCGAAAAAACGGCTATGGCCCAGGGCAGCGGCCAGCAGGTGCTGCTGACGGTAACGAAGTAATTTCCAAATGTGGCAAATGTGCCTGTTGGCAAATGGCAACCTGGCTGGGGAAAATCATTTGCTAATTGGCACATTTGCCAATTTTCACATTAGCTAATTAGCCCTATCTTCGCCGCACATTTACAGCGGTATGGAATCGTCTGCAAAGATTTTCTCCGGCACAGGTTCGCAATACCTGGCCGAAAAAATAGCCCGCAAGTTTGGGGCAACACTCGGAAAAATAACCATTTCACGTTTCAGCGATGGGGAAATCCAGCCTGTTTTCCAGGAAAGCATCCGGGGCGATATGGTATTCCTCATCCAAAGTACTTTCGCGCCCGCCGAAAACCTCCTGGAACTGCTGCTGATGATAGATGCGGCCCGCCGCGCTTCGGCCTACAAGGTGGTGGCGGTGATACCTTATTATGGATATGCCCGGCAGGACCGGAAGGACAAACCCCGCGTTGCCATCGGCTCCAAACTGGTGGCCAATATGCTTACCGCCGCCGGCGCCGACCGCGTGATCACCATGGACCTGCATGCCCCGCAAATCCAGGGCTATTTTGATATCCCGGTAGACCACCTGGACAGTTCTGCTATATTTATTCCTTATATAGAGCAACTTCAACTTGAAAACCTTACCTTTGCGGCCCCCGACGTGGGTAGCGCCAACCGTATCCGCGAAATTGCCACCTATTTCAATGCCGAAATGGTGATTTGCGATAAGCACCGGAAACGGGCCAATGAAATTGCGAGCATGGTCGTGATAGGGGATGTAACGGACCGCGACGTGGTATTGATTGACGATATCTGCGATACCGGCGGCACGCTGGCCAAGTCGGCCGGACTGTTGAAAGAAAAAGGCGCCAGGAGCGTTCGCGCCCTCTGCACCCACCCGGTACTGAGCGGCAACGCTTACAGCAATATCGAAAACAGCGTGCTGGAAGAACTGGTGGTGTGCGATACGATCCCGTTGAAGCAGAAGATTTCAAAAATTCGCGTACTGAGTGTGGCAGAACTGTTTGCCGTTGCGCTCCGGAACGCCTATGAAAACCGAAGCATCACCGGGTTGTTTATTCACAGCCAGATGCGGAACAAATAAGCAGTAAACAATCAAATAAATAATAAACAGCAATGAAAACAATTACAATCGAAGGACAACTGAGGACCGAAACCGGGAAAAAAGCCGCCCGGCAACTTCGCTCTCAGGGACTCGTGCCTGGTGTAATTTATGGCGGTGCGCAGGAAGTGAAATTTGCAGCTCCTGTGCTGGCTTTCAAACCGCTCGTGTATACGGCCGATTTCCAACTGGCAGAAATTAAAGTGGACGGCAAAAGCTATCGCTGCATTCTGAAAGATGTGCAGTTTGATAAAATAACCGATCAGTTAAGTCATGTTGACTTCCTGGAGCTGGTGGAAGACCGGAAAGTGATCGCTACCATTCCCATCAAGTTCACCGGTACTGCTGCCGGCGTAAAAGAGGGTGGTAAACTGATCATTAAAATGAAGGCGCTGAAAGTAAAAACCTTGCCTGCACACCTGAAAGAAAACATTGAAGTGGATTTGTCAGACCTGCAACTGAATGGCAATATTCGCGTGGAAGATGTGAAGGCTGAGCATTACGAAATACTGAATTCTCCGCGTATTCCTATTGCTTCAGTAGTATTGACACGCCAGTTGAAACAGGAAGAAGCTGCGGGCGCCAATGCTGCTGCTCAACCGGCCGCTGCTGCAGCCAAGAAATAACCGTTTCAGGAAACAGGCTTCCGGGATGGAGGGCATGTTGCATGTTACTGGATTCAGATCAGAAGTTACAGGTTAGAAGTAATCAAAATACACCTACAACCCGGACCCGGTCCGGGTTTTTTTATCCATTCCATCCTGTCCTTATTCCTGCACACCCCCATATACTGCAACACGTATCCTGTACCTTGTATACCGCAACGCCTAAACCTATTCCTACACGCCACAATTATTTTTTGTATGTCGGAATTCCTGCTGGTGGGCCTGGGCAATATAGGAGATGAATATGCCGGTACCCGTCACAATATCGGATTTGATATAGCAGATGCTTTTGTGCAGAAGCATGGCGGCAGTTTTGCTATGGGCAGGCTGGCAATGGTTGCCAACCTCAAATTCAGGGGAAAGTATTTGACAATTATCAAGCCCACCACCTATATGAACCTCAGTGGCAAGGCCGTGAAGTACTGGATGGAGAAAGAGAAAGTGCCGCTGGAGAAATTGTTGGTCATTGTAGACGAGGTAGCTTTGCCGCTTTCCCGGATACGGCTAAGGCCTTCGGGTAGTGATGGTGGTCATAACGGCCTGAAAAGTATACAGGAAGCCCTCCAGACAGACAAATATCCGCGTCTCCGTTTTGGAATCGGGAACGATTATCCCCGTGGAGGACAAATAGACTATGTTTTAGGGAAATGGAGCAGCGACCAGTTGCCGCTGGTGAAACTAAAGGTGGAAAAGTGTGTGGAAGTGCTCGAAAGCTTCGTTACCATCGGCATCGAACGGACTATGAATGAGGCGAATAAATTGGAGTTTACACTATGATTTGTTAATTTGAATCTTTATTTTCGCAGGGATTTGCCAAAAAAGTAAAAATTTGATATTCAATATCTCTATGACAACGTACCCTCAGTCTTTCCAGGCTATGAAACCTGAAAACAATTATCTCAATTAAACCCTTTGTTGAGTATGAAAATTTTCTGTGTAGGCCGTAACTATGTGGCTCACGCAAAAGAATTGGGTAACGAGGTTCCGGACGAACCTGTCATTTTTATGAAACCCAAGAGCGCTTTACTGCAGGCACATACGCCATTTTATTACCCTGAGTTTACCAATGAACTGCACTACGAATGTGAATTGGTATTGCGCATTTCCAAAAATGGCAAGTATATCCAGGAGCGCTTCGCCAACAAATATTACGATGCTATAACCGTAGGAATTGATTTCACAGCCCGGGACATCCAGAATGAACTGAAGGAAAAAGGTTTGCCCTGGGAAAAAGCAAAAGCATGGGACAACTCTGCTGTGATCGGCAAATGGATCCCCTTGCAGAATATCAAGAACAAGAAAGACATCAATTTCTGCCTGTACAAGAATAAGGAACTGGTGCAGCAGGGCAACTCCGGTTTAATGATCCACAATTTTGACAAAATTGTATCGTATATTTCCAATTACTTCTCCATCAATATCGGCGACCTCGTGTTTACAGGCACCCCCGCAGGCGTAGGGGAATGCGTGGTGGGAGATGAACTGGAAGCTTTTATTGAAGACGATAGCCTGCTGAGCCTGGAAATCAAGTAAAGTGGCCTGCTGCTGAACAAAGGGTTTGAATAGCGGCAAGAAAAAAGGACTGAAGAGAACAAAAATGGAGAAGCGTTGTTAATAAAGAAGTGATTCCGGCTTGTCGTACGTTGTAACAACACTGAGATCAAATAACAGTTATAGATCACTACAAGGAAAAAGCCTTTCCCGATTCTTCGGGAAGGGCTTTTTTAATGGTTGCAGGCGTCTTTAATTATTGCAGGCGCCGTTCCGTTTAATTATTTCCAATACCGTCCTGGCGTGGTTGAACAGCTCCCTTCCGCAATCCTGTGAGCTGTATGTTGTGCAAAAACACGAAACGCATGCTGCGTTATCAACAATTCTCCTCCGCATGCCAAACTAACATTTGTTATCATTACTTTTGCCCTTACGCACGTCAAAAAGCTATGATCAATCAGGATGTTTTGCTGAAAGCATATCACCTCATGTGTATGGCCAGGGCAATGGCAGATACGTATGAGGGTAACCGTAATATCTGTAAATACGTTCACTCTACCTCGCGTGGCCATGAGGCCATTCAACTGGCCACTGCCTTTCACCTGTTGCCTTGCGATTATGTAAGCCCTTATTATCGTGATGAAAGCTTGCTGCTCGGCATGGGATTTTCTCCTTACCAGCTCATGCTGCAATTACTGGCAAAACGTGATGATCCGTTTACGGGTGGCCGTGAGTATTATTCGCATCCCAATTATCGCAGCGATGACAAACCTCAAATCATTCATCAAAGCAGCGCCACCGGTATGCAGGTGATCCCTGCCACCGGCATTGCGCAGGGCATACAATACCTGGAACAGATCGCATCGCCCAAACTGAAAAAAGGTGCCAATGGCCAGTTGCCTGTAGTGGTATGTTCACTGGGTGATGCGAGTGTAACAGAAGGTGAAGTGAGTGAAGCATTGCAGTTTGCCGTGCTGAAGAAACTGCCGGTTATATACCTGGTGCAGGACAACGGTTGGGGCATCAGCGTGCGTGCGGAGGAGGCGCGGGCTATGGATGCCTGTGAGTATGCGGCCGGGTTTCCCGGTTTGGAAAAACTGCGTATCGACGGAAGCAATTTTGCAGAAAGTTATGAGGCCATGCGCCGCATTATTCAATACGTGCGTACCAACCGGTCGCCATACCTGGTGCAGGCAAAAGTGCCGTTGCTGGGCCATCATACCAGTGGCGTGCGCAAAGAATTTTACCGTTCGCAGGAAGACTGGGAAAAACATGCTGCCGATGATCCGGTTCCCAAAATGCGTCAGGCATTGCTTACGGCCGGGTTGGACGCAGACCAACTGGCAGCCATTGAACAACGCGCCGCACAACTGGTGGCCGAAGACTTTGCGCGCGCAGTGGCCGCCGCCGAACCGGACCCTGCAACCGTGGAAGACCATGTGTTTGTGCCAACGCCTGTGGTGGAAGAAAAAGGAGAACGTGCGCCCGCAGGCAACGATAAAATTATCATGGTAGACGCGGCGCTCTTCGCTATTCGCGAAATCATGGAGGAATTTCCGGAAGCAATATTATATGGACAGGATGTGGGCCGCAGGCTGGGAGGCGTATTTCGTGAAGCTGCTACGCTGGCAGAAAAATTCGGCGACCATCGTGTTTTCAATACGGCCATCCAGGAAGCATATATCATCGGTTCTACGGTGGGCATGAGCGCAGTGGGTGTGAAACCAATAGTGGAAGTACAATTTGGTGACTATATCTATCCCGGCTTCAATCAACTGGTGACAGAGATATCAAAAAGTTGTTACCTCAGCTGCGGAAAATTTCCGGTACAGACTGTGATACGCGTGCCGGTGGGAGCGTATGGTGGCGGAGGTCCGTATCACAGCGGCAGCGTTGAAACAACACTGCTTTCTATTAAAGGAATAAAAGTGGTGTATCCTTCCAATGCGGCCGACATGAAAGGTTTAATGAAGGCAGCCTTCCTGGACCCCAATCCTGTGGTGATGCTGGAGCACAAAGGTCTTTACTGGAGCAAGGTGCCCGGAACAGAAGACGCTAAAACCATTGAGCCTTCGAGAGATTATATATTGCCACTGGGCAAAGCAGCGTGCGTGCTGGAAGCAGATGCAGCGCTCGTACGCAAGGGAGAAAGCTGCTGCATTGTAACATATGGTATGGGAGTGTACTGGGCAAAAGCTGCTGCGCAACATTTTCCCGGCCAGATAGAAGTAATTGATTTGCGTACATTGTACCCACTTGATGAAGCATTCGTATTCGACAGTGTGCGCAAACATGGGAAATGCCTGGTGGTTACAGAAGAGCAACAAAACAATTCATTTGCCGAAGCGCTTGCCGCACGCATCTCCTATCATTGTTTTACGGCGCTCGATGCGCCCGTTGAAGTGTTGGGCGCACGCAATGTGCCTGCAGTACCTATGAACATACTGCTTGAAAAAGCCATGCTCCCTTCCGCCGAAAAAGTTACCGACGTACTGGCAAGGTTGCTGGCATGGTGAGCGGTAAAGCATTAATTAAAAATCAATTTACCGCCCGACACTTCCTTCTTACAATTTAATGACAGTACTTCCCTCACTTCACTCTACTGAAGAAGTAGATTTTTCACATATCCTAACCTTTCACCGCTTATAAAATTTTAACACGATGGTTAAAATAAAAATTGTCTTATTTACGTAGAGTTACGTACTTCAAACCACCCAGCTGCCATGAAAAACAAATACCTGAAAGGTGCCCATCTTTCTGAAAGGAAAGTTAGGGAACTGCTTAAACTGTTTTGCGAGGACCTTACGGCCACGCAAATCGCCAACATTACAGGCATCAGCCGCATTACGGTGAATGCCTACTTTAAACTCATCCGTACGCACATCGCAAAATTCTGCGAAGAACGAAATCCCCTGCGCCATACCAATGGCACAATGGTTTTTATTCCCATCAGCAACGAACCGGTTGAAAGCAACAACACCAGCAACGGGGTTAGCCGGAAATCATTTTACGGCATTTTCAGGCGCGACAGTTTTATCTATACCGAGAAGATCGGGAATATAAATCCGTCGTGGCTGTACGACTGGTTCAAAGGCAAAGTGGCTACCGATCAGGATGTGGTTGAAAAATTTCATCTCCACCTGTACAACGGCATAGCTGACTTCAACACCATTCGCCTGTTTCGGCTGGTAGATGCCATGCCCGGAGGCAGCAGGGGCAAATCGCAGATCGATGAAATTGACCTGTTCTGGGGAATGCTGAAATCGCGACTGATCAAGTTTCGCGGGCTCAATGGCAGCACCCTGTACTTGCACGTGAAGGAAACGGAGTTTCGTTACAATTATCGCGATGCAGATCTCTTCGAAATCCTGATGGATATCCTGAACAAACGTCCACTGCACTACAGTAAAACAATTCGATAGAGGTGCTGATGTACGGTTTGTATATGTGCTAATGCTTCAATCTGGTGTAAGAAGCATTAGCACATTTTTTTCATTTTTATGATTGCCTGTTCATCCATATCTAACAAAAGCACATCAGCAAATATTTCTCATTTTCGTTTGCCATTTATCCATGCATCATTCCATCTGTCATGCGTTGCCATTTTAGTTACATGATAAATTAAATATGAAAAATATCGTGCAAATGCAATACGCACGTGGTTTTATCAATCATGATAAAATGAATGGAAATAATTATCATGTTGTTGATAAAAATGCTATTTGACAACCGCTCTTTTGTTGTGGACGCTTGTTTGAAAAATGCTTACGACATCTCATCCATCCAAGTTTCCGTTTGTCATTTTGCAAATAGCAAATACCTGATTGCGCTTTTTACAGCTTCAATTTTTGTTGCAGATTTTCTTATCCAGAACGTAGAATACAAGTGTAATATCTTTTCGTGACTCATTACTGGCCTGTTAGTTTTGGTTAAGATCAAAACTAATGTTATGAGAAACATTCTACCCATTATGCTTGTTTTGCTGTTACAGGCAGGAATGGTCTTTGCCCAGGATAGAACCATTGCGGGCAGAGTGACCGATGCCCGAGACGGCGCACCCATGCAGGGTGTTACAATTACCGGTAAAGGAAGTAATGTATATACACAGAGTGGTCCTGACGGAGAGTTCAGGATTGCCGTGCCTTCATATGTATCCGTGCTTATTTTTTCTGCAGTAGGTTTTGGTACTACAGAAATTGCCATCGGCGATCGCAAGCAATGGAACATTGCGTTGACGCTCGAAGGAAAAAACCTTGATGAAGTAGTGGTGGTAGGCTACGGAACGCAACGCAAGGCAGAAGTAACAGGCGCCAGCGGAACGGTGACTTCAAAGGAAATTGCCAACGTTCCCCGCACTTCAGTTGACCAGATATTGCAGGGAAAAGTAGCCGGTCTGCAATCGGTAACACCGAGCGGGCAACCCGGCTCCATCCAGCAATTGCGCATACGTGGTATTGGTTCCATTACTGCAGGTGCTGCGCCGTTGTGGGTAGTGGATGGTGTTCCTATTAATATAGGTGATGTTTCGCGCGCTACTACTACCAGCAACCTGATAGCCGGATTGAACCCTAACGATATAGAAGAAATTACGGTGCTGAAAGATGCGGCCGCAACTTCCATTTATGGTTCACGTGCAGCCAATGGTGTGATCCTGGTTACTACCAAAAAAGGCCGGGCCGGCAAATCGCAGATCAAGGTAGAAACAGAATTGGGCTATGCTGATCTGGCCAACATTCCTGATGCCGGCAAACCACTCAATGCGGCAGAATGGCTTGAACTGCTGGAGGAAGGATTGACGAATGCCGGCTATGATCAATCTACTATAGATTTTGCCATGGATGCGTATGGCGCCAACACCGGTGTGGATACTGATTGGCTGGGTTTGGTATCGCGGCGCGGCAAACAGCAACAGCTGAACATTTCTGCTTCGGGCGGCAATGACAAATCTACCTACTACCTCTCCGCTGGTTACTTTAACCAGGAAGCGCCCATTATTGCATCTGACTTCAGGAGGTATTCGGCTACCATGAACCTGAGCAACAAGTTCTCCAACAGGGTGAAGGTGAATACCAATTTTTCGGCAAGTACGGTGCGGCAAAACACGCCTTTGAACGGCGGGCTTTTTGGCAACCCGATGGACGCCGTTTATTTCCTGAGACCTATGCAAAATCCGTATAATCCGGACGGCACATTAAACTATTCAAAAGACGGGTTAACTGATTTTCCTGCCGATTATAATCCGTTGTGGATTGCGGAGCATGACAGGAAGCGGTTCAATAATTTTAAAATATTGGGCAACATATCTGCTGAAGTAAAAATTTTAGACAACCTGAAGTTCACTTCCCGGTATGGTGTTGATTATTTCAACCTGGAAGAAAACCTGTTTGATAATCCTTTTCACGGCGATGGAGATGGAGTAGGTGGAAGGGCATACTTTTTCTACACCAAAATTTTTAACTGGGTATTTACCAACCAGCTTGATTTCAGGCAACCGCTCTTTGGCGCCGACAGCGATATTTACCTCGATGCCAAGTTAGGTTATGAAGCGCAGCAGTCGAAAGAAATAGAATTTGATTCCTACAAGGAAGGCTTTCCGCCCACTACAGAACTCAACTATCCAACAGTGGGAGCTACTCCTGTTTACTTTGAAGGTACTGGCAGCGACTACACGTTTGCTTCCGTTTTTTCTGCGCTTACTTTTAACTACAAAAACAAGTATGTGCTGACGGGAAGTTTCCGCCGTGACGGATCATCCCGCTTTGGTATTAACAACCGCTATGGTAATTTCTGGTCTGTGGGCGCTGCCTGGAATCTGCACCTGGAGCGTTTCATGGAAAATGTAAATTTCATTTCAACGGCCAAATTAAGGACCTCCTATGGTGTGAACGGTAACGGCGACCTGGAAAATTATAGCTGGCGGCCGCTGTTTGCCTATGGTGCTAACTATAATGGACAACCGGGCGGGTCTTTTAGTAATATTGGTAATATAGACCTTACCTGGGAATTGAATAAACCTTTCGACATTGGTCTCGAACTTGGGTTTCTCAACAACCGGTTGAACCTGGTAGTGGATTATTACAAACGCGTTACCAGCGACCTTTTGCTGGAAAGGCCGTTGTCGAGGGTAACGGGTTTTGAAGAGATATTGCAGAACGTAGGGGCCATGCAGAATGCCGGTGTGGAAATCACCATAGACGGAGTGCCGGTGACCACCAGGGATTTTACCTGGAATACTTCTTTCAACATCGCTTTCAACAAAAATAAAATTACTGAACTGCCGGGCGGTGAATTTGCCGATGGCGCTTATTACCGTAAGGAAGGATACGATTACCAGAGCTGGTACACACGCCTGTGGGCAGGCGTTGATCCCGACAACGGAGACCCCTTATGGTATACTGATGAAACCAAATCAGCTACTACCAATGATTATGGAGCAGCGCAGCGCGTGATTTATGGAACAGCTACGCCCAAATACTTTGGCTCTTTCAACAATACCTTCCGGTACCGTGGTTTTGCGCTCGATCTGCAGTTTTATTTCAGCATGGGGAATTATGTGAGAGATGCCTGGGGCACCTACGCATATGACGGATTCAACCCCACTTCCAACAAATACAAGCGGAACCTGGAAAGATGGCAAAAGCCTGGTCAGATCACGGATGTACCACGCTATGAATATGGCTTGCAGAACTTCAGCAGTCAGTTTTCCACCAGGTTGTTATACAAAGGCGATTTTATCCGCCTGCGCAATATAACGCTGTCGTATAGCCTGCCCCGGAAAGTGTTGCAAAAGGCAGGTTTGGGTGTGACAACATTCTATGTGCGCGGTTTCAACCTGCTTACCAAAACATTCGACGACCGGTTAACATTCGATCCGGAGAATGGTATTACCAGTACCAGCAACCTGAATATTCCCATTAATAAAACTGTGACGTTTGGATTGACTGTTGAACTATAACCTCAAAACAGAACAATTATGCGATTCATCTATATAGTTTCTTTATTCACGCTCATGCTGACGGCGGGTTGCAGCAAGAGTTTTCTGGACCAGAAACCTTACACAGCATTGCCCGTTGATGACGCCATCAAGACCGTAGAAGAAATGGCTGCGGCCTTGAATGGAGCCTATCAATCCATGCAACCTTCCACTGTGTATGGCAGGCATATACCCGTAATTGGCGACCTGATGGCCGACAACGTGTACATCAGCAACCTCAACTCGGGGCGCTACCTCGTGCAGAACAGTTTTGCCACCACAGCTTCTTCCGGCGAACCATATGAAATATGGACAGGCTTGTACAGGATTATCAAAAACGCCAACGTGGTGATCAATGCAGCAATTCCTTCTTCCCCTGAAAGTGACCAGTTGCGGGGCGAAGCATTGACCATACGTGCACTGGCGCATTTTGACCTGGTACAATTATTTGCCACACCTTATAGCGTTAATCCCGATGCCGATGGTGTGCCCATTATTACCAGTTTCGATCAGAATGCCAGGCCTGCCAGGGATAAAGTGTCTGCTGTATATAACCAGATTCTCACAGACCTCACGGACGCTTTCGATCTGATGACTGTTACGGACAATAGTTCCGCCTACATCACCAAGTACGTTGCCCGTGCACTGGAGGCCAAAGTACACCTCTATATGGGCAACTGGGAAGATGCCATGGAGGCTGCGCAGGATGTGGTAGACAATAGCGGGTTTACGCTGGTGGACGCCGCGGATTTTGCAGCATACTGGAAAAATCCTGCTCCCATCACGTCCAAAGTGGAAACCATGTTTGAGATTTCCCTGGATGCCAGCAATCACAATGGCACCACGGCGCTGGCCTATATGTACGACCAGGACGGTTATGGCGATTTGCTGGCTACCGATAACCTGTACAACCTGTACAGCGCCACCGATGTGCGCAGGGACCTTATCATTCCTGGTGTAAGAAACTCGTTGCCCGTATGGGTAGTTAATAAATATCAGAACGGGTCCAATCCCGATAAGGACGATATCAAAATGCTTCGTTTTGCAGAGGTGGTGCTGATACTGGCCGAAGCTTATTACCGGCTGGAAGATGAAGACAATGCCCGTCATTACCTGAACATGCTGGCGGAAACAAGAGACCCGTCGTTTGGCGGTTACAGCTCTACCGGCCCGGCCCTGCTGGAAGATATCATCAACGAGAGAAGAAAGGAACTGGCCTTTGAAGGGGGGCGTTTACAAGACCTGCTGCGGCTCAATCGCGACATTGTACGCGGACCGCAGTATCCAGCCAGCGCCCAGCTGATACCAGTTACCAACGGGAAAAGAATTCAGCCCATACCCCAGAATGAGCGGGATGCCAACCCGAATATTTCGCAGAACGATGCTTATAACTAAATGAATGAACCCGTACGATATTCCGGGGATTTTCAAGTATAAGCCTACTACTGCAACGCACCCCGGACTGAATGAATGTTGCGGTAATAGAATTTTTCTCATGTGACACGCAGCCCCGATTCTTCGGGGCTGCCCGCTTTTGGGGAAGGCAGCAATATGGGAAGGGACATAAGGGAGGGCAGCCTGTGTATGCTCGTTGCTTTATTGGAGAGATAACGGTGATTAATATCGCAGTAATTTACACGGTGGAGTGTAACCGTTGCATTCACATTGACAGTATATTTGTCATCAGGATAAAAAAGGGGAAATTTAACCGGGATAAATAAGGGGGCTGGTTCCCCGGCAACATATACGCTGTGCACTTCACCTCATTCTGTGAAAGCAGCGCCGTCAGGTTATCGCAGTCTCAACAACTGCGATATTTTTTTACATAACAAAGACCGGCCACCGTCTCATTCCATTCCACACATTATCGGTTTTTGGGTGACCGGCCTTTGCGTTATCCCATTGATCAATCATTATACACAGTTTTACAAAACCCATGCCCGGGGAGCAGAGGCTCTTGCTGCGTTCTTCCTTCTTTGTTTTCCCATCTTGCTTTGTGGGCAAAGCAGCGCCTGCACGTGCATGTGTGGTACACGATGTCCAAGGTAAGCCACAAAACTTTTACCTGCCAGCGGTGAAGAGGGCGTATGCTATTGCTGTTTACCTGTTACATATTTGTACAGGATTTCTGAAACGTTTGCCATGGCTTTGGTGGCGGCTTCTACGTTCTGCAGATTTTTGGAAAGGAGCACCAGTACATATTTTCTGCCATCAGGCAGCAGTACAATACCGGAGTCGTGGCGTACGCCGGATATTTCACCGGTCTTGTGGGCAACCTTTACACCTGCCGGCAGATGAGCGGGGATAATATTGTTGAAGCGCTGATCGAGCAGCGTGGCGATCATATCGTTGCAGGCTTCGGCGCTTACGGCTTCGCCTGTTGCAATCTTGCTGAAGATAAGCATCAGGTCGTATGCTGTGGTGGTATTGCTGAGGCCCCGCTCATAGGCCTTGCTGTCTTCCACCCCGCGCAGCACCTGTATATCATGGGCGCCCAGCGAACGCATGGTTTGCGTTACATTTCTTGCATCTACCAGTTCAATGATCATGTTGGTGGCCAAATTGCTGCTCACAATGATCATATCGTATACCAGTTCACGTAATGTTCTTTTTTCCCCGATCTGGTTGTAAAGTTCTTTATCGCTATCGTCTTCAGGATACAGCACAAACTCGCTGCCGTCCACAATGCTCTTGAATTGATTTTTGATGGTGATGGAATCGTCGAGATTGAATTTCCCTGCTGCTGCCTGTTTGTACACTTCGATCATCACAGGTGTTTTCATGGTACTGGCTGCATGAAAGGTTTCCTTTTCATTGATCAGGATTGTTTCGCCGGTTGACAAATCTTTAAAGGCTACGGCAAAAGTGCCGGATTGACCGGCAAACTCTTCATTGATCTGTTGAATTACTTCTTGGGATGTCATAGCAGGAGAACAGGATAAAAACAGGAAGATAATGCAGCAAAACCAGGAAATACTGCGTAGTACAGGCATATAGGTAAAGCTTAGGTTTCCAAGATAGGGAAAATTTCAACTCGAAAGAAGCACTGATGGGCGCAAATGACACCACCCATAAAGAGCATGTGCGCAAATGAGGATACAAATGGTGTGAAATACGCAAATAAGGCTGCAACTTGCTGTGCAGCCTTTATTTCTTTCCATGAAGTATTCATGTAAGTGTAAGCGTATGTAAAATAATTTGATTACCTTGTTAGTGCTTCGCTGACTGCTGCAAATAATCAAGATGCTTCGACAACAACATTTGTTTCTGGTGGATGATGACGCTGACGACCAGGAGATATTCAAATCTGCCCTGGCCAACGTTGATGATGCGCATACACTCGTTACCGCCAACAATGGTCACGATGCCCTCAACCTATTGAGCAAAGGCGAGCGCCTGCCTGATTATATTTTCGTTGACCTGAATATGCCTCGCATGAACGGTCTCCAGTTTTTAAAGGAGGTGAAGAAAACCGATTTGTTGCGGCATATCCCGGTCATTGTATTTACCACCAGCTCCAATCCGCGTGATATGGCCAAAGCCAATGAAGCCGGCGCTGAACGCTTTATCACAAAGCCGGCCAGGTTTACCGATCTCTGTTCTTTGTTACAGTCTATTCTCGCACACCCGGTGAACAGTGAATAAGCAGTAACGAGCTCACTTTCTGTCGAGCCACCCGTTGCGTTGCAACCAGACCTCCACCTGGTCTATCCACTGCACATCGCTGGTGTTGTTGTTGAGCCCAAAGCCGTGTCCGCCTTTTTCATACAAATAAAAATCGAAAGGCACCTTGTGTTCCTGCAGCGCAGCGGCAAACAGCAACATGTTCTGCACTTTCACCACTTTGTCGTCTTCTGCATGTACAAGATAGGTTGGTGGTGTTTTTTTGGTTACACGCAGTTCATTGCTGAATGCGCGTTTGCTTTCTTCAGAAGGATTTTCTCCAATGAGGTTGTTCCGTGATCCGAGATGGCAGATGCTGTCTGCAAAACTGATCACCGGGTATATCAGTATCATGAAGTCGGGACGCAGGCCGTTCTTCTTTTTGGCAGGTATGTAGTGATGGTTGAAATGTGTTCCTGCGGTGGAGGCTAGATGACCGCCTGCAGAGAATCCTATAATGCCTACGCGGTTTTTATCGATACCATACTCCCTGGCTTTTTCCCGCACCAGTTGAATGGCGCGTTGTGCGTCCATCACCGGGCCGGTTGACTTGTCTATCATCGTGGCATCATCGGGCAAACGGTATTTCAATACAAAGGCCGCAACGCCCATTTCTGTAAATCGCTGCGCTACGGCTTCGCCTTCCTTAGTGATGGATAGGAAGCGGTAACCGCCGCCGGGGCAAATAATTACTGCTGCGCCTGTAGCTTTTTCTTTCGAAGGAAGATATACGGTAAGAGTTGGCCTGCTTACTTTACTGATGCGTGTATTGCCCTGGTCGTCGGTAGCTGCTGTTTCTGCATCTTCAACGGGTTTTGAGTTGGGGATGGCATCGGGATACAAGGGAATAACTGTTTGCGCGTTGCCCGCAAGCCAGCCACCGGCTGTTGCAAGTAGTGCCAGAAAAATAGGTTTTACCTGTAGTGGCATGAATACATGTTTTTAGTATGACCATATGAGTTATAATACGGGAAACAGGCGGTAGCGGAAAATGTACAGGAAGCGCTTGCTTCATTTGTTCTGCGCCTGGTTGCCGTAATTACAACTATTAATATTAGCAGAATATTTAGTTAAACAACATTTGCTCCACTATGAGTGCTGAGTCGCGTCTGTTAGTTTTGAATTGGTTTTACCATGGTCCCGGATTTTCCTTCCAACTGCAAGAGGGGATATGGTTTAACAGGCAGGGCACTTCGGCAAATAACTAAAATTATGCAATATGAAGAAACATTACACCTATATTTTACCGGTTCTCTTATTATACTTTTCGCTAGCGGGTTGCAGTAAAGATTTCTGGAAACCCTATGCCGAACGAGTTGAGGGAGGCACCTGGCATTTGTATGATGTACGGAGCCAGGGTTTCGGCAGCCGCTACACAGCTCCTTTTACCGGAGGCAGGTTTCAATTTCTGCCGGCAGGCCGCCTAATCTATACCGATGACGCGGGCAACACGTATGAAGGTAGCTGGAAAATCCGGAAACAACGGAATGGCGCCGATGAGCAGGAGGTGCACACCCTTTCCATTACAGTCATCAACTTCCAGACGCAGGATCTGCTATCGGAGTTTTTCGACGACATGCGATTTACCGGCACCAATAAATTCGGTGCGTTTGTGTACTATGGAAGCAGAACGTATGTGTTTCTTTTTGAAAGATAAGCGCGCCGGCCGCCTGCTTATTGCTTCACCAACCGCTTATATATCTCTTCCACCTGTCGCGTCATATTGGCCGCGCTGTAGGTGCTGCTGATGGTGGCGCGCGCTTCCTGTCCCAGGCGTGCGCGGAGAGAGGCATCACGGGCCAGTTGCAGCAGGGCGGCGGTCACCTGTTGCTGCAAATGATCGACTTCCACCATCAAACCATTTTTTTCATGTTGAATTACTTCACGGGTGCCGTCGGCACGGGAAGCTATAACCGCTTTTCCCATGGCCATGGCTTCGAGCAGGCCCAGCGGCAGGCCTTCCCACAGGGAAGGCAGTACATAGATGTCGGCCGCAGCTAAAATATCGGGCACATCCTGCCGGAACGATTGCATGTGTATTCTTTCTGCATAAGGTGAGGCTGCTACCAATGCATCGGCTTCTTTTTTTAACTCGCCATCGCCTACCATTAACAGGCGCAAGCCGGGATGTTGTGCGGCCGCCTGTTCAAAAGCGCGGATCATGGTGAGCGGTTGCTTCTGTTCGGTAAAGCGGGCCAGGAAAAGCACCAGCAGCGATTCGCGGGGAATTTGCAGCTCCTGGCGGATGTCTTTCAACGCCCGTTCCGGATTGAATTTTTGCTGGTTAATGCCATTGGCAATAATCACGGATTGATAGCCGGCAAAATGTTGCAGACCGGTTTCATGCACCGACTGGCTTACAGAAATATTTACCGTAGCGCGGCGGGTAAGATATTTTTCTCCAAGAATCCGCAATTTCCTCAGCAAGAAGGGCTGGTTGTCGTGAAAGGACCAACCATGCACGGTATACACCACGGGCACATCCAGTTTGCGCGCTGCCCACGAAACATTGGAATGGGCGCGGGTGCCATGGGCATGCACCAGTTGCACATTTTGTGTCGCTATGAATTGCTTCACTGCTTTCCAGCGGGTAATATCAAAGGGCCGGGTAGTAGGGATAACGTGCGTGGCAATGCCCATCTGTTGCAGCCGGTCAACCATGGGGCCGTCGGTAAACGACAGCACTACGGGTTCAAACAGGTTTTTGTCCAGGTTCTCCACCAGGTCGAGCAGGTGAGTTTCTCCGCCGCCAATCTGGCCCTGGCGGATGGTTTCCAATACACGTATTTTTTTGCTGGTGCCCATGGGGAAGAAGAAAAAGGAACAGGGAAGTCAACGGCCGGAGGTTTGTTACAGTGCTTCCGGTTGCCAGCTTCCCTGTTTTTTATGCGGAGGTATCATTTGGTTTTTACTTGGCGTTTTCTTTAGAGGACGAGCATCGCATCGCCATAGCTGAAGAAACGGTATTTATCCTTGATGGCTTTGCGATACGCTTCCATGGCCAGTTCATAGCCGGCAAAGGCGCATACCATGATCAGGAGGCTGGTTTTAGGCAAATGGAAATTGGTTACCAGCGCATCGGCAATATTGAACTGGTAAGGAGGATGAATAAAGATATTGGTCCAGCCTTCAGACGGCTTCAGCAATTTTTCAGCAGTATACGACGATTCGATCGCACGCATGGTGGTAGTGCCCACCGAGCAGATGCGATGACGGCCCTGGATGGCTTTGTTCACGATCTTGCAGGCTGTTTCGTCGATGCGGTAGTACTCTGCATCCATTTTGTGTTTGCTCAGGTCTTCCACCTCGATGGGGCGGAAAGTGCCCAGCCCGGTGTGGAGTGTGATTTCGGCAAAACGGATACCTTTTATTTCAAGCCGCTTGATCAGTTCAATGCTGAAATGCAGGCCGGCCGTGGGAGCTGCTACAGCGCCTTCATGTTTTGCATATACGGTCTGGTAGCGCTCTTTATCTTCCTGTTCGGGTTTGCGTTTGATGTATTTGGGAAGCGGCGTTTCACCCAGGAATTCCAGCATCTGGCGAAACTCTTCGTCGGTACCGTCCCACAGAAAACGGATGGTGCGTCCTCGGGAAGTAGTATTGTCTATTACCTCGGCTACCAGTTCATCATTTTCGCCGAAGTACAATTTGTTGCCCACACGGATTTTGCGGGCGGGATCAACAATCACATCCCAGAGCCTGTTGGGCTTGTTCAGTTCCCGCAGCAGGAAAACTTCAATCTTGGCGCCGGTTTTTTCTTTCCGGCCGTACATACGGGCGGGAAACACTTTGGTGTTGTTGACAACAAAAACATCCTTATCGTCGAAATAATCAATAATGTCCCTGAAGTGCTTGTTTTCGATTTGCCCGGTGTGGCGATGAACGACCATCATGCGGGCATCTTCACGTTTTTTGGCAGGGTGTTGGGCGATAAGATTCAGCGGCAGATCGAAACGGAACTGTGAAAGTTTCATGCAGCGTAAAAAATTTTTTAGATAGTGGCCACATGATACCAGAGCGTCAGTAAGAAACGGGTACATCGGGGATTCCGATACAAACAAGGTCTTACGGCACCAGGTTTGATATCATGTATTGCTTGATTTCAAGCGTGCAAAGGTAATACGAAAATGGCGAAAATAAAAATTTAAAAAGCAGTCCGTGAGGGGGCTGTATTTTTTTATGTTATGGACGTATTTTGGCATCTATAGGGGGTGGTACAACCAGGATACAAAGGGCACCCAGGAGTACACGAAGCGTTAAAGTGTTTGCGTTCCTGTATCCTGGCGGGTTTATTGAAATGAAAATTGTAACCTTTGTGCTCTTTCGTGCCTTATTGTTCCCTTGGTTCAGCCTGTTGCCGCCGGCAACCTCACTTATACTTCATTTATGAAAAAAAACGTCACCGCCGTATTTTTCTTTTGCTGTTTACTGATGGCCGTCTATGGGCAGGTAGATAAACGATCCAGGAAAACCCCGCAACCGCAGAAAAGCGCACAGCAGCCGGCAGGGAAAGTAAAGGAAGAAAAAAAATATCCCAGTTTGTTATGGGAAATTACAGGCAATGGCCTGAAGCAACCTTCCTACCTCTTTGGCACCATGCATGTAAGCGATAAGCTGGCTTTTCACCTGGGCGATTCGTTTTACAACGCTATCAAAAGCGTGGAAATGGTGGCCCTTGAAACCAACCCTGAGCACTGGCAGGACGATTACAGCCGTTCCATTTTTTACCGGATGCCGCAGCGGGCGCGGGGCAGGATGGGCGTTGGTTCTCTTTTTGGCAGTGCGGGCGACTTCTCCAGCGATTACATGCAGATAACCACCTTTGCCATCGATACCTACGAGGAAAAGATCAAGGCGGCGCTGGCGGTAGAACCCTCCATGATCAATGGCATGTTGTACCGTTCCTATGACGGGCCGCAGGGCGATTTTGAAGAAGACACTTACCTCGATATGTACATCTTCCAGGTGGGGAGAAAGCTGGGCAAAAAACTGAATGGGGTGGAAGATTTTCGTGATAGCGAAAAGCTGGTGATGGAAGCTTACCGCGATATGTACCGCGACCAGCAAAAGAAGCGGCGCAGCTACGATTATGAGGCCCTGATGAGCAACCCGAAAAAAGTGGAAGACGCCTATCGCCGCGGAGACCTTGACCTGCTCGATTCCCTGCAAAACCTTGCGGTATTCTCTGAAGCCTTCCAGGAAAAATTTCTCTTCAAACGAAACGAAATACAGGCGCATTCTATCGATACCATTCTCCGCAAACACAGCCTTTTTGTGGGCGTAGGCGCCGCGCACCTGCCAGGCCCCAGGGGCGTTATTGAAATACTGCGGGAAAAAGGATATACCCTCCGGCCGGTGAAGATGGACGATCGCAACAGCGAGCAGAAAGAAATGATCGAAAAGATATTTGTTGATAAACCGTTCAAACTGCAAACGGCCGACGATGGTTTCTTCAAGGTGGCCATTCCCGGCGACAAATTTTATCGCTTTACAGAATGGAACGGCATGGACATGGTGCAGTTTGCCGATATGGTAAACGGCGCCTATTATATGGTTACCCGCATCAAGACCAACAGTTATTTGCTGGGGCATAGCAGCGATGTGGTGTACCGGAAAATTGACAGCCTCCTGTACGAAAATGTGCCCGGCAAAATCCTGAAACGCGCTACCGTTACCCGCAACGGGTACAAGGGCTTCGATTTTACCAACCGTACCCGCCGGGGCGATCACCAGCGGTACCAGGTGTTTGTGACGCCTTTCGAGATCATCGTTTTCAAAATAAGCGGCATCGGCGATTATATCAATGTAACCAAAGCTGCCGATCAGTTCTTTGGTTCAATAGAGTTGACAGCATATCCTGCCGGCGCCTGGCAGCAATGGCAACCGGCACTGGGAGGGTTCACTGCCGAATGGCCGCATACGCCGGTTACCATACGGGATAACAGCATTGGTACAGACCGGCTGGAATATGCTGCCCGCGACCCGCAGGACGGCAACAGCTACCTGGTTATGCAGGCCAGTTTGCACAATTATGAATTTATTGAAGCAGATACGTTTGAGCTGTCGCTGATGGAAGAAAGCTACAGCAGCTCGTCGTGCATAGAAAAATTGCTTGAACGGCGCTTCAGCAGGCAAAACGGTTATCCTGCGCTTGACTGCAGGTACCGTCATAAAGATGGCAGCTTCAGTACCGTAAAATTCATTATCCGTGGCCCGGTATATTATGTGGTGGTGGCCCGGTACAAAAAACAAAATGAAAATGTAAAACGTTTCATAAGCTCTTTTTCAATTACGCCTTACCGTTATCTAAAGCCTGCGAAAACATATACCGATACTACTATGTGCTTTACGGTAAAAAGCCCTGTAGTGCCGGTAAAGAAGGAAGGGGAAGATATGATCATGGAACTGGAAAACCTGTTCGGTTCGGATGAAGATTCTGTAAGCCGGGGCATCAGGCAGCAATTCAAAACAGAAACGATTGGCAATGACACTACCGGAGAAAAGATATTTATAGTGTGGATACAGTCCGGAAAGTATGATTCCGTGAAACCGGGAATACACGCCCATAAAATGGCAATGGCAGACAGTACCTATATTTATCTGGCAGACAGTTCCTATATGCTCCCCAACGGCATCCGCGTGCGCGAAGTGCGTTATACCGACACTGGAAGCAGCAGGATGATTATGACAAAGGGCTTTTCTAAAAACGGCCGGAACCTGACCATCTGCACCCTTACAGATACGGGCGCTGTAAAAAGCAGTTTTATCACCTCTTTCTTTACCAGTTTTCAGCCGCTTTTCCCTTCCGATGACAACCAACTGGCCACGCAGGAACAACTGTTTGATGACCTGTTCAGCGAAGACAGTCTGGTAGCCAAAGCTGCCCGAAGGTATTTGGGCTATTATAACATAGATAGCTCCGATATACCATTTGTAAAGCGCACCATTGAACGGCTGCGTTGGGGTATGCCTGATTACCTCGACAGGAAAGCGAACCTGATTGCCGAGCTTGGCAGATCGCAGGATAGCAGCATTACACTATGGCTGCGCGATATGTATTGGGAAGCAAAAGATACGGCGGCATTGCAAAGCGCCGTGTTAAATGCTTTGCTTGGGCAACGGACCCTTGCTTCGTTTATAGCTTTCCGTGATTTGATTGTGCAGGAACCGCCCATCCTGGAAGGAGAACTGGACAATTACCGGGGCTACAGCGGCCCATCGGTCTATGACTTTGTGAGGGTTGCCCCGGGAAAAATGCTTTCATCCTTCTTCCCGGATATGGCATACAGGGACCGTGGCTTCTGGTATCCTTTGTATGATACGCTGGCCCTCACCAAACAGCTGTTACCCGGCTTCCTGCAATTAATGCTGGTAGATGATTTTGAAGATGAGGTGCTGGACCTGCTGGCAGTGTTGGTAGACAGCGGATACTGCAAGGCGGACGATTATGGACAGTACTTCAGCAAAATCTATATCGATGGCAAACAACTGCTGAAAAAGCAGCGGGCAAAAGAAGACAAGGCAAAACTTGAAAAAGCCGCCAAAAAAGATTCGGACGAAGACAATTATGCTTCACGGTATTTAAGAGGCAGAAGGCCAGACCAGGGTAATAAAAAGCTGGATAAGTATGCCATATTGTTATTGCCCTTCCGTGATAAAAATCCAGGTGTGCAACAGTTTTTTGAGCAGTTGCTGCAAACGCAGGACGACCGGCTGTTGTACAATACCAATATGCTTTTATTGCGGCATGGGCACCAGGTGCATGATTCCATTTTTACCAAATATGCATCGCGGGACGAATATCGCTGGGAGCTGTACCATGATTTGAAAGAGATGAACAAGCTGGATAAGTTTCCGCGTCGTTACAAAAATCAAATGGACATTGTACGTAGCATGCTGGTGCGCCAGTTCCGGGATGAAAAACTGGATACCCTGGCCTTCGTCGATAAATTGCCGGTAACTTACCAGGGCAAAAAAGGAGTGGTGTATTTCTTTAAGTACAAACGCATGCGCGATGATGCCGTGTGGCAGATTGCTTCAGTAGGTATGCAACCAGAAAAACCGGATGAAATAGATATTGAAAATTATGAATTCACCAGCAGTGAAGAGAATGACCTCAAAAACGATAAACCGGTTAAACAACAACTGCATGAGGCCCTGAAAGAAATGTTGTACAGCAAACGTAAGAGCGCTTCTATGTTCTACCAGGCGCGCATGTACAACTATTATAAAAACTATTTATCAGAAATGGTAAAACAGCAACGATACAAAGACTAAGCGGGGCAGTAAGAGATAACAATTTTATTTCAATCCCGGAATAGAGGCAATCAGTTGGCGCGTATACTCCGTGCGGGGATGGTGATAAATTTGGTCAGCATCGCCGGTTTCTACTATTTTGCCTTTGTTCATCACCATGATGCGGTCGCTGAGGTAGCGTACTACCGATAGATCGTGGGATATGAAAATGATGGTGAAACCAAATTCCCTTTTGAGGTCATTCAGCAGGTTCAGCACCTGGGCCTGCACGCTTACATCCAGGGCCGAAACCGATTCATCGCACACTACAAAGGAGGGGTTCAGGGCAAGCGCCCTGGCTATTACGATCCGTTGCCGTTGACCGCCGGAAAATTCGTGAGGGTACCGATGATAGTGATCGGCACTGAGGTTTACTTTTTCCAGCAGTTCCACCACTTTATCGTGCCGCGCTTTTTTGCCGGTGATCAGTTGATGGGTTTTCAGGGGTTCTGCAATGGCGGAGCCAATGGTTAACCGGGGATTCAGGGAAGAATAGGGGTCCTGGAAAATGATCTGTATATCTTTCCGCAATTTCCGGAGAGCGGCCGGTGAAGTGGCAGCAAGGTCCTTGCCATTGTACAAAATCGATCCTGCCGTTGGCGTGACCAGTCGCAGCAATGTTCTGCCCAATGTGGTTTTACCGCATCCTGATTCGCCTACCAGTCCCAGGGTTTCGCCCTTGTATACCGTGAAGCTGACTTTATCTACTGCTTTTACATAATCGAAGGGCTTCCCCAAAAAATTTTTTTTGGAAGGGTACCATACAGAGAGGTTTTGCACCTGCAGCAAGGGTGTTTTTTCACCTTCCATCCGGCTGGCTGCCGGGGGCGAAGCAATTTGTTGCACCTGTGGCAAGGCTGAATTTTCACCGGGTTTATTTTCACTAATTGCCCTGTTTGTTGCCGCTTCCAAAGTGGTTGTAGCTGCATTTCCCGCTGCCGCCAGGAAATCGCTCACTACGGGCAATCGTTCTCCCTTGCGATGTAATGCAGGGCGACAGGCCAGCAGCCCTTTGGTATACGGATGTTGCGGGCGGGACAATACTTCCTGCGCATTTCCCTGTTCAACAATATTCCCTTTGTACATCACTACTACGCGATGCGCAATTTCAGCCACCACGCCCAGGTCGTGGGTAATAAATATAACGCCCATGTTCACCTGCTGTTGCAGGCTTTTGATGAGTTGAAGGATGGTTTTTTGTACGGTTACATCCAGCGCGGTGGTAGGTTCATCACAAATGAGCAGTTGCGGGCGGCAGCTCATGGCCATAGCGATCATGACCCGTTGTTTTTGTCCGCCGCTCAGTTCATGCGGATAACGATGGTACAGGCGTTCGGGCTGCGGCAATTGTACCTGCTGAAACAATTCGATGGTTTTTTGGCGCGCTTCTGCCTTGGGGATGTGCTGGTGCAAGCGGATGGCTTCCTGTACCTGGTGTCCGCAAGTGAATACGGGGTTCAGCGAAGTCATCGGCTCCTGGAAGATCATGGCAATTTCATTGCCGCGGATGGTGCGCATGCCTGCGGGCGATTGGCGGAGCAGGTGCACCGGTTCCCTGCCGGTGGCGCGGAAAATGATGTCGCCTTTTACATATCGTGCCGGCGGCGTGGGCAATAATTGCAAAATGGATAAAGCCGTAACCGATTTGCCTGAACCTGATTCACCTACTATGGCCACTATTTCGCCATGATTTACTGCAAGGGAAACATCGTGCACGGCCGTAGTGGTACCGGCTTCGGTCACAAAATCTATCTGCAGGTTGTTTATTTCCAGTAAGGGAGCTGCCATGAAATTTCAGCCTCAACGTTTTTATTAAAACTTCAAATGCCGTACCGTGAGGCCGTCATTGATCAGTTGCTTCAGCGAATCGATGCCAATCCGCACATGTCTTTCCACAAAAGAAGCCGTTACTTTCCTGTCGCTTTCCTCTGTTTTTACGCCTTCGGGCACCATGGGCTGGTCGCTTACCAGCAGCAGGGCGCCGGTTGGAATTTTGTTGTAGAAGCCAACGGAAAAAATGGTGGCCGTTTCCATATCAATGGCGTAGCAGCGTATTTTCTGCAGGTAGGCCTTGAAGGCATCGTCGTGTTCCCATACGCGGCGGTTGGTGGTATATACGGTGCCTGTCCAATAATCCACGCCATAATCGCGGATAGTGGTAGAAACGGCTTTCTGCAGCGCAAAGGCAGGCAGTGCCGGCACTTCCGGCGGAAAATAATCATTACTGGTACCTTCGCCTCGTATAGCCGCAATGGGTAGTATAAGGTCGCCGATATTGTTGCGTTTTTTGAGGCCGCCGCATTTGCCCAGGAACAATACAGCTTTGGGTTCAATAGCCGAAAGCAGGTCCATGATGGTTGCTGCACTGGGACTGCCCATACCGAAATTGATAATGGTAATATTTTCTGCGGTGGCGCATTGCATAGGCCGGTCTGCGCCCACCACCGGTACGTTATTCCATTTGGCAAACAGGCTTACATAATAACTGAAATTGGTAAGCAGAATATACTTGCCAAAATTTTCCAGCTTTTCGCCGGTATACCTCGGTAACCAGTTTGCTACGATCGCTTCCTTCGATTTCATCCTGGCAGAAGTATTGGTTGAATGATTCATGTATTTTAATTTAATCTGTACCCACTTTCCTGTCATCTGCACTTTAAATTTCGTCTTTTATTCCACATAACGATAATTTGTGCGTGATTCTGTATAATACAACCTGTTTAAAATGGCGGCAAACCGTAGATTTGGAGCATGATGCTGGTAGAATACCCGGACCATCCCTTTCGTACCAGGCGGGAAGATGGAAAGGAATTCATTTTTGACGAATTCCGTAAGCAATGGCTGCGGCTCACCAATGAAGAATGGGTGCGCCAGAACTTTCTGCAATTCCTGGTGCAGGTGAAAAAATACCCGGCATCGCTGGTGGCGGTGGAAAAGGAAATCTGGCTGGGTGAACTGAAGAAGCGTTTTGATATATTGGTCTACGATGCCCACCACCAGCCCTGGATGATGGTTGAATGCAAGGCCATGGACATACCACTCAATGATGAGGTGTTACAACAGGTGTTACGGTATAACATTGCGGTGCCCGTTCCTTATATAGTAATTACCAACGGCCGTTCCTGTGCCGGTTTTTGCCGGCGGCATGGCAGGCTGGAACCGATAGCGGAATTCCCGGAATTTGGTGAATAGCCATCAACCCTCCATTTACCTGGTATGGACATACACGAACGAATTGAGCAGCTTACGCGCCGCATCAAAGAACTGGCGCTGGAACAATCAGATATCAATCGCCGGCTGGTAATGCTAATGAAAAAGCTGGACAAACTGAAGGAACAGGCGGGGCATCCGCTGAACCAGTAGCAAAAGTTGAACAGCCGGTTGAAACAATTGAATGCAGTGAACCTATCATGGCGCCGCAGCAGACGCACAAGCAAGCGTCTCCACCTCCTGCTCCCGCACCTTCTGCCAAGAAAGAAACTTCCCTAAAAGAACTGGTGGGAAAGAACATCGCCAGCGCGGTGGGCATTCTCGTCACGGTGATCGGCATTTTTATAGGGGCGCGATATGCCAGTTCCATACTGGGTATGCTGAGTGCGGAATATCTTTTGTGGACGGGTATCAGCGGTGACGGCGATCAGTACTAACCCGGGCTAAGTATATTGTGGGGATTGTATGCGTTGTTCCTCATTGTGTACAGTATCCGGAAGCGGCAAATTGTTTTTCGCGTGGGCGGTAATGTGTTGTTTGTGGCTACGCTGGTAAAGCTGTTTTTTTATGATCTTGAAGGAGCAGGTACGGTAACCAAAACCATTTCATTTATTTCGCTGGGAGCATTGCTGCTGGTGGTGTCGTATTTGTACAACAGGTATAAGGATGTGCTGTTTGGGAAAGACGAAAAGGAGAGCAGGTCCTGAACAAGAGCGCAGTGGGAAACAGGGTTTTGTTAAATGTATCCTTTTCGTATACAATTAGCCACCAACTCTGTAATATTCTTTCCTCCAATCCGCCCGAGCGCATTTTTTTTGTGCGAGATCACCGTTTGTTCGCCTATGGAAAGCTGGTTGGCAATTTCTTTGGCGCTCAGTCCTTTACTGAAAAGTTTGATGATCTGAAGCTCGCGTTTTGTAAGCGGGTTGAATGTTTCCTTGTAATGCACCATTTCCATATCCATTACATCCATGGCCAGGTAAGAAGGTTGCCCGTTAAGGCCAATGAGCGACAATTTATAGTTGTTACGGGAAGTAATATGCGAAATATCTGTGTGCAATCCGAATACCTTCAACAGGGAACCTTCCGGTGTTGTGCGCAAGGTTACCGTTTGTAAGAGGAATAACCTGTATTCACCTGATGCAACCTTCTCTCTTACGCTATAGGAGATTTTGTAATTGGTTATCTGTTCCGGCGCTATTTTATTTCGGATAAAATCAGCCACAATATCTTCACATCGCGCCACGAAGTGAACATCGTCCGGATGGAAGCCTTCCAGCATACCGGGCAGCGTAAATGCATACGGTTCTACACCGAAGATGTTTCTGACACTGCTGCTCACATAATCGAAGGTGAGCGTAGGTGAGTCAATAACATAATAATAGAACGGACCTGGGCAGAAAAATCGTTCAGCAATTGCTTCGAACTGTAATTTTTCCGGCGGACCCGATCGTTCTCCCAGGTAACCCTGGTGGGAATGCCAGATGTCTTTTATGATGCTGGTGGATAGACTCATCGTGGGGAAATTTCAGCGCTTCCTGATACAATGCGCTACCGGTTGTTTGATATTTGTCATGTTGTAAAGGATAGCCCAAGATAAAAAAAAACAGTATATCCCTATAAATAGGGAGTGATCTCCACAAGCAACCGCTATATCTTTACGTCACACCTATATGAAACAACGTGTTTACCTGATAGTATCCGCTTTACTTTTCTCTTCAAACATCCGTGCGCAGCAACTTAATATCAGTAGAGATTTTGCCTTAGTGCAGGGGGGCAGTGATACCATTCCTGCCCTGGTTTTCCATGAGGACCCGTCAGAATACCACGAGCAATTGTTAGTTTACCAACTGAGCAGTTTTTACATTTCAAGAACCTGTGTGAGTGTAAACGAATACGCTGCGTTTTGCAAAAAGTTGCAGAAAAAAATGCCGCCTCCACCGGCATGGGGCTGGGGCGATCTGAAAAAGCCGATGGTAAATGTGTCTTACCTGGATGCATTGGAATACTGTCATTTCTTAACGGATCTGTGGGGCGTACCTGTGCGACTTGCTGCTGAGGCGGAATGGGTATATGCTTCCTTCGGCGGCCGGTTTGTGAATCATCTCGCCGGAGGATATGTGGTGTTGGCTGATATTGACAAGTATGCTGCCTACCAGAAAAATGGTAACGCTGCAGACCGGCCTGTTTGTGTTACGTGTAAGCAGCCAAATACATTGGGTATCTACGATATGTGGGGCAACGTATGGGAATGGGTGGATGGATGGTTTCATATGCCAGGAGATACGGCCGTTGCCGGAAATAGAAAAATGATCATCGGCGGCAGCTTCCGGTCTCCGCGGGAAGACATGCATTCGGAAAACAAGCTGATGCAGCAGCAGGAATACAGGGCAGATGATCTTGGATTCAGAGTGGTGATAGCCAAACAGGATTGGGACCGCAAGCTTTTCCTGGATAAAATAAACGGACAAATCAAAAAGGCATATGGTGAAAATGCACCGGTATATTTTGCTGCAGATGGTATCAGTGCAGGCGGCAAAACCATTTCCTGGAGTGATTTTACTGATATGAAAGTAGATAACGCGTTAAAGAAAGTGACCGTTACCGGAAAGAACGCTTCTGTTGAATGGCACTACAACACTGCCCAATATAACAGGATAAAGCAGATGCAGGCTGATTTCATGAAAGATGTTGAAGTAATGTTAAGCAATCAATAAACGGGCAAACGACTGAACAATGTCGTGCGCCTGCTACAGCAAAACAACAAACGAATGAAAACAATCTTATCATTAATAACAGCGGCGTTGGTGTCCACCGTTTGTTACGGGCAGGACAATATTTCCGTACCTTATGCAACAGCGCTGCGCGCGAAACAGCCTGTGGAATATACCTATCACAACGGGACATTACTTGTGAAGGAAAAAGCGGAGGTTGAACTTGTTGTAGAAAACTTCAGCGCCCATCACACGGCAATCAATTCATTTGCAGATGGCGGCCTCGCAGGAGGTTTCAAATGCGACATTGTTTTCAATACCTGGTTTTCCTATGCAAGTCCGAAAGGATTTACGGTGGATGGCGACTTTGTTTCTTTTGATGAATTAGGCATCGGCGGCATAAATTTTACGGTAAAAGATGTGCGCTTCCGGTGGACACAGGGCGTGCACGGACAATACAACTACTTTAACATGGGCGCTCCCCTGTTGCCTACCAACCCCAAAGCAGGCAAGCCCGGCTATACAGGAAGTATTTATCTCCAGTTAAAAGAAATGATAGGAGACCATGGTTCCTGTGCAAAGGACGTGCAGGTGGTGAAGGGAAAAGGTCCTATCGTTGGCCATGGATTGGAAATTGGCAGTATCTCTTTTAACCCGCCGCATGAATTAAAAAAATACCTGCAGCAAAATGCGGAAAAGAAAGTGCAGGAAGAAAAGGAAAGAAAGGAGCGGGAAGACCGCTTGTACAATTCCGGCAGTTCCGGATTGGTGCTGACAAGAAGCAGCAATGCTTCTTCTGAAAGTAGCAGCAAGCCTGATACTAAAGCGTCTTCCAACAATACTACCAGCAGTTCACGTTCCAATACCAATACTACGGCCAAAAAGGGATACAGCAGCCGTTGGACGAAGGAAGATAATGATGCCTGGTTAAAAAGGAAAGCTGCGGAATTAAGACGTACTTATGGCCGTTACGCTGAGGAACCGCCCAAACAAAGAAGTATTTATGATCTGACTGAAACTACAACCACACAAGAAACTTATTTTCAAAATAAGGCGCTTGAACGAAAGAAGCAGGAAGAGGAGGCGCAGCAACTTACCGAACAACGCCTGAACATTATCAGGGAATTCCCATTAACGTTTCAGCAATCAAAGTATTACAACCTGAGAGGCGGTCAGCAGGCCTATTGTTTTTTGTATGTATATCCCGGCGAGTCCGGCATGTTTGTCAGCAATGTTTTTGCTGTAGCGGCTGAAGACAATAGGGTAAATGGCGCCGTGTTGCGGAAAGAAATAGAACTGTCGGTCAACCGTCAACTGGCCATCCGGAGTGGGAAAGACGCCAGGTTTCAGGCGGCTGACTACGCCAACACAACAAAATATATCGTGGGACCCTACGGTTCAGAAAAGGATGCCCTGGCTGCTTTGTCGCGATTCAAAAGCAGGCTCGGCAGTACCGGTGTACAGATAATGGATGTGCAGTTTATCTACAATAAAAAGAGCCGATCTGAATTGTACAAAACTGCCATTAATCATTACGAAAAGAAAGAGTATGCAAATGCCCTGGCGCAATTTGAAAGAGTAGCTCTGGAATACGACAGCGACCCTGCAGTATATATGTATATCGCCCGCTGTTTATACAAAACCAATCCCCTTGTGAACAATGCGTTGAACAATAAAGTGATTGAAAATTTTAACAAGGCAATAGACAACGGCGCTACTGATGAAGATTATTGCAGTATGGCGGAAATGTTCTACAACTTTCGGTACAATGGTGCGTTAACCTACGATTTTCAGGCGGCATACTGTTATAGTAGGGCAGCTGCAATGGGCAATCAAAAAGCAAGACAATGGCTGGAAGAAATGGATTTTGTTATAGACAGGGCCCTCATATTTTATAATGCATCCACTCAAAAATATGGTATCAAAAATTTGCAAAATCAGGTGGTTGTACGTGCCGAATACGATAAGATAGAAGTGTTTGCCCCGGGAAAGTATAAGGTTCAAAAAGGAACCAAATCAGGCGTGATTGATAAAGCAGGCAAGGTGCTGCTGCCTGTACAATTTGCCTATATTGTTCTGCCCAGAGAAGGTATAAGCCTGGTAAAGCTCCAGAATTACCGTTTTGGTTATGCAGATACAGCAGGTGTTTTCATTACGCAAAACGTTTTTTATAATGCCCAGGATTTTTCCGAAGGATTGGCGGCAGTGATTCCCATGGAACAGGAGAACGTGTTCAAAAAAAACTGGGGCTTTATTGATACATCGGGCGAGCTCGTAATTACCGCTCAATTCAAAGATGCCAAATCATTTTCTGAAGGACTGGCGGCAGTAGAGATTTGTAACGATGGTAACTGCAAATATGGATTTATCAATAAAAGAGGGGAGTGGGTGATTCCTGCCAGATTTGACCTTGCAGATAGTTTTAAAAATGGTAAAGCAAGAGTAGTAAAGGGAAGAAAAGGATACTATATTGATAAAGCCGGGAAAAAACTGAAAAATTAACCGGTTGGTATGATGAAAGATGACATGCCGGAAAACACGGCCAGATTCATAAAAGTTTTTCGATAATTAGTAAACAGAACGGGAATCTTTAATTGAAGATTCCCGTTCTGTTGAATGAATACAATGTGTTCGCCTTTACAGCAGTTGATCGAGCAACGTCCTTAGTTCTTTGTTGGAAGGCCGGAGCGCATCGGCAGCTACAATATTTCCCTGCGGATCAATTAAAATAAACCGCGGAATAGCATTGATGTTCATTTTTCGAATGAACTCTGACTCAAATGCTTTATCGGCCACCAACTGGATGCCGGAAAGATTATTTTCTTTTACATACTGCTCCCATTTGCCCCAATCCTTAGGCTGATCTACGGAAATGCTTACAAACGCAATGTTTTTTCCGTGATAGTCGGCCTCTACTTTTTTCAGGTGAGGAATTTCGGCTTTACAGGGGGCGCACCAGGTGGCCCACACGTCTATGTATACATACTTTCCCCGCAGGTCCTGAAGGGATACGGTTTTACCCGATACATCCTTATAAGCAAACAGGGGAGCTGCTGCTTTGTCGGTGTATGTTCTTGCATTCAGGTACACCTCTTCCAGGAGCTTCCTGTTTTTTTCGGATTGCGCATTGGCCAGGTATTCCTGGTAGTATTTCTCCAGCGTGGCTGTATCCCGGGCCATTTTCAACACATCGCTGGTAATGCTGTATTCATAATATTCTTTGATGTAAGAAGCAGTAATTTCTCCTCTCACCACCTTCAACTGGTTTGCATGATGCAATAACCGGTCATAGGTTACCATCTGTACCCGGTATTTGGGCATGTTGGACATCCTGGCGATAAAATTGGCGATCGCTCTTCTGTAAGAAGAAGAATTTTTGAATAAGGTTTCGTTGTTCTTATCCCAATCTTCATACAGGAAACCGAACAGGGTTTTCCTGGAAATACTGTCCAGCGTCTTAACATCAGCTGCTTTGTAGGCTGAGTCCAGTTGCCTGGGATAGTCCGGAGAAGTTTTGTCGGCCTTTTCAAAGAATTCATAAAATGCGTCCAGCTTTTTCAGGTCTTTTCCAAAGTAAATGGAATAGATCCAGCATACTTCTCTTCCATAGTAGCGCAGGTCGGCATTGGCGTATTCATTGAAGAAAGCATCTTTGCTTTGTGCAAACAACTTTTTGCCATGGTCGTAAAAAGCATGCAGCTTTTCCAGGAATTCAGGAACGTCCAGGTAATAGACGTCCTGGGCAGGCTGATTCTTTTCATCCAGGGTAATGTAGTTCTTTAACGCTGCTCTTGCCCCGGCCAGCGCGTTGTTTTCAACAGCACCGGCGCCGGAAAACTGGTAGCGATCATTGGCCTGAGGTTGGGCAGTGAGGTTAAAACCCGGTTTGAAGTACATATATCCCAATGCATCCACTTCATAAAACCCTTGCGACAATTGATCGCTGGTCAGGGTAAAGCTTCCGTCTTCCTTTACAGGTGTGGAGGCCACTATTCCGTCAATATTGCGTATATTGATTTCCGTTAATTTTTTTTCCGGACTGATTTTCCCGGAGAGTTGCACGGTGTTTACCTGCGCAAACATGTTGACGCATAGGAAAAGGGAGATGAACAGGTTTAAACAGTATTTCATTTGTTTTTGTTTTTGTAAGATGGTTAAATGAAGACAAGCTCATAATGTATTTATCATCATTGATGGTTCAGTTCCATACCCGGATTGAACAGTTGCACTCTTACAGGAATTTCAAAGGTGTAGTTGGCGCTGCCCGGAGCAAGTGTGGCATATACTTCCTGTGTATCGGGGTTGATGCGTTTTACTTCGGGCATTCTTCCTTCTCTGTCCAGCCGTTTCATATCAAACCAGCGCAATCCGGAAAAGGCGAGCTCGCGCCGCCGTTCTGCCAATACCAGCGCCAGCGCTTCTTCTCCTGAACCGGCAGTTTGATCAGCATAGGCGGCTGTTTTGATCCTGTTCTGGCGGATCATGTTCACGATGTCCATCGCATCGTCGTATTGGTTTTTCCTGGCCAGCAATTCCGCCTTGGTAAGATACAGTTCCGGGAAAGTGATGCCGAAATTGTAAGTGCCCGGCAGGGAGGAGCGTCCAAGCCCGTTGTTATTGGTGGTGGTCAGAAAAGTATAGCGAATATCGTCGTCGTTGAAATGAGCCTTCAGATCGTCGGAGTAAATCATAAACAACGGGGAGCCACTCACTGCTGCCCTGTGCCAGAGCACTTCTGAACTCTGCTCATACCGTGGTACGGCTGAATACGTTGCATACGCATTGTAGTCCAGCATGGCATGGGGTGCATCCAGCGCCAGATCCGTGTATTTTTCTGCATTTTCAAAATCTCCCATGTACAGATAAATCCTACTGAGTAATCCCCAGGCAACGTATTTGGTTACACGCGACTTATTGGTGTTGGAGGTCGGCAGCAGCGGTATTGCCCTGTTGATGTTCGCTATCAGCGTATCTACTGTAGCTTTCAATGTTGAACGGGCGGGCGTTTTATCTGTTACGTTAATGCTGGTGACCAACGGCAGCCCCGGCGTATTGGCTGCTGTAGCGGGATGGTAGCTCCGGGCAAATACCGTCAGCAGTTCCAGGTAACAATTTGCTCGTATCACCAGCGCTTCGCCGATCACGCTGTTGGCGAGCTCCGTGTTGGCTTCCGGCGTTGCAGGAACGCCATTGATGATCACGTTGGCATCGTAAATAACCCGGTACAGCGGTCCCCATACATCAGGACTGGCCTTTTCATTAACGGTGATGATGGGTCTCCAGTAATACCCGTTGGCGGCAGGTGATTGGGCCAATACATCAATATTGTTGAAATAGTCATCGGTAAAATCAAGCAGGTTCAGGGGGAAGGTCCTTGTCATGGTGGGCGAATTCAATATTCCCTCGTAATCCGCCAATCGCTCAGGGATCACCAGACCTTTGGGTTTTACATCCAGGTATTTATCGCAGGACGTTAATGCCCATCCTGCTGCTGCAACAAACAATATTTTATAAAGTAATTTCATTGGTGTGCCGGTTTTAAAAATTAGCAGAAATGGTGAGGCTGTAAAAAGGTTGTGTTTCCAGTCTCCGGATGCCGGTTACCCTGTCGATGGCTTCAGGATCAATATCATTGCCACTGAAGGTATAACGGAAAGCATTCTGCGCCTGGAACCGGAGATGTGCATTGCTTACTCCGAGTTTGTTGAGCAAGGCGCCTCTTATGTTATACGTGATGACTACATCACGCAGCCGTATATAATCAGCTTTTCTTACAAATTCTGATGCATACTGATAGGCATACAATGCATAACTCTGATAGTAACCCGGAGCCAGGCTGCTGGCCCTTACATACCCCGGAATCCGGGTGATCTTTTCATCGCCGGGTTTTCTCCAGAAATTGGATGATCCCTGCAGCGGGTTGTTGGCAAAGTATCCTATGTTGTGCGGAAGGGGTTGTTCCACCCGCATCACGTGACCGCCATAGTACATGAACAGCAGGGAAACATTGAACTGACCTATATCGAACTGGTTGTTGAGGCCCAGCACATATTTCGGGGTGGTGGTGCCGTTATAGATCATGTCGTCGAATGTAACATCCACCTGCGCAGTGCCGAAAAAAGCCAGTACTTTCTCATTACCTTCTCTGTCCCATGCATAGGGTTGACCCAGTGCGTTCAAGCCGCCATAGTTATAACTAAACAAAGCACCGATTGGGCGGCCCTGCACCGGGCTTGATCCTAATGCGATGCGTTCCGATGTGGCAAATTCAGTGGCTTTTACAGCCAGTACTTTGTTATGGTTGAACGATGCGGTCAATTGGGTACGCCATTGAAATTTGCGGCCTTTTACATTCACGGTATTCAGCATCAGTTCCAGTCCTTTGTTCTCAATAGAGGCAGTATTGGCATTGTACTGGTTCCAGCCGGAGGTAGGGTCTGCATCAAACTGACCAAACACATCAAACGACCGCTTCATGTACCAGTCTATGGAACCGGAAACCCGGTTGTTCAACACCGTATAGTCGAGACCGATATTATAGTTCCTGGTGGTTTCCCAGCGCAGCGACTGGTTTTCGGGGGTGAGCACATCAAAATACTGCTGTGCAGGGACCAGCAACGTATTCAATCCAGAATTCAATACCAGGAACGGTCCGGCGTTGCTGGCGGGCACATTTCCGTTAAAGCCTGTAGCCGCTCTGAGTTGCAGGTTGTCGAGCCATGCAAGGTCGTGCATAAACGACTCCTGGCCGATTCGCCAGTTAACGCCGGCTTACCAGAGCGGTTTATATTTATACTTCGGATCGGCGCCAAAAAGATTGGACTGGTCAATTCTGAAGCTTCCGGTAACAACATATTTCCCGTTGAAGATGTAAGTACCCTGTCCGTAGTACGACATAAATCTTCTGTCGTCTTCCATTTCATTGAAAAAGCTGGTACTGCTGTAGCGTCCAAAACCCAGTTGGGTAAAGGCGGGAGAAGTGGTGGTGTTCATCTTCTCCATGTTCACCGGCTTGTTGATGAGCGTTTGTCCATCGTATCCGAAATAACTTGTCTTATACGACTGTATCAGTGTTCTTCTTTGTTCAACACCGAGAATACCCGAAAGGTCGTGCGCTCCTCCGCCGAATTTGTGAGCCAGGTTGAGCTGCAACCGGGCCGTGTGGTTGGTAATCCGTTGGTTGGTCCGGGAAAGTATATTACCTTTTGGTACATTGGTGAACTGTGCCTGGCCATCTGCTCCTTTGAGGGCCAGGAAACTCAACATCTTTCGCACCTCAAAGGCCTCTTCTGTTCGCAGTTCGTCCAGGATACCGTTCTGGTTTTCATAGTTTCCGCCAAAATCAACATTGAGCCAGTTGGTAATTTTTGCATTGAGTCTTCCCTGGAACCGGGTAGAAGAGATGCGGGTGGTGTTGGTGTTGGCGGTAAGTTCGGCATAAGGATAATAAAACTGGTCGTAGAGTCCTGCTTCCATCAGTTCCTGGTTGGTTTGGCGCGTGATCACGCGCGAACTGTAATCTCTTTGCGGATCCAGCGCCACGGCAAGTGGTTTGCCATTTTCGTCTGCCAGTCGCTCATAAGGGAAGAAGTCGGAGTAGCCAGGTATTGTTCCGCTTACATCTTTGCTGTTGGTGTAATTGGCCCTGAAATCGAAGTGGAGCCGGTCAGACAGTTTATAGGTATTGGCGAAATTGAGGAGGAACTGGCGGTTCTCTGATCGTTTGGTGTTCATCGTTTCGCCAATATAATTTACACCCAGCAGGTAGGTGCTGCGATCATTGCCGCCGCTTACATCGAAATTGATGTTGTGTACTTTCCTGTTCTGGTAAAACAGGCGCTCATATTCTTTCAGGTTATCGTAAGAACCCAATTCCTGTAATTTCTGATCTGCCTGTTCCGGTGTAAGCAATGGGTTGGAAACCGATACCTGCGTTTGCCCGAACATGATCTCCTGTACCGGGTCCATCTTGAAAATACCAAGATCGAAAAGCAGGAAAGATGTTTGTGAAATATTGAAATACTCTTTCTGCAACTGTACAAACTCGCTGGCAGGGGCGTACTTCAGGTAACTGAAATCAGGTTTGTTCTGGATGGCATAGGTAGAGCGGAAATTATACACCGGTTTGCCAGACTTCCCTCTTTTGGTTTCTACTACAATCACGCCATTGGAGGCGCGTACGCCGTAGATAGAAGCGGCGGCCGCATCGCGCAACACCGTGATGGAAACGATATCAATCGGGTTAATGGAACGCAGGTCGATCTCCGTTGGAAAACCATCCAGCACAATCAGCGGTTTCTTCACTGCATCGAAAGTGGAGACGCCGCGGATAGTCAGTTCTCCCGTTTGACCATTGTATACCAATCCCGGGATTTTACCTTCCAGGCTTTCCAGGAAATCACCGGCGACGGCCACACGCTGATCATAATCTTTCTGGCTGATGGTATTGGCTGCACCGGTGAGTTGATGGCGCTCCAGTTTCTGGTAACCTGTATTCAGCACTACTGCTATTTCATCGAGGTCCGAAACGGAAGTGCGCAGCACGATCGTGCCTAATGATAAGTCGCTGTTGCCAACAGTAATGTTACGTTTGATTTTTTCATAGCCAACGGAACTTATTTCCAGTGTATACTGTCCGGCATCCACATCTGTTATAGTGAAATCTCCGTTTCGATTGGAAGAAGTTCCTTTATCGCCCGGCGAAAGTTTAATGGATGCGGCCTCGATGCCGTTTCCTGCAGTGTCAACAATCTTCCCTGAAATGCTGGCCAAATAAGGAAGTGTCATTTCCGTAGGCGGAGGGTTGGCTGGTTGGGGTTTGGTTGTTCTTTTTGAAATAAGGATGGTTTTTTGGGATATCTCGAATTCGAGGTCCTGCCCGCTGACAATCAACTGCAGAAAATCGGTGAGTGGCAGTGCGGTCGCGTTCACTGTAACCGGTTTGCTTTTTTCAAGCAATTCCTTGTTGCAGAAAACCACGTAACCCGTTTGCTTTTCAATAGCAGTAAACACCTGCTGCAGCGGCGCTTTCTTTGCATGCAAGGTGATGGTTTGGGAAACCCCTTTGGCGCCTACATGCAGGCAGAAAGCCAGTAGCATAATAGTGATCAACTTAACCTGCATAAGCAGTTTTTTTATAACGTCCTGGTGAATCCCCGGAATCCGGGGGCGTATAGGCAAGCGTAATGGTCGAGGAAGGGGATAAGTTTTCTTGTTCAAAAAGGATTCAGTGCGATCTGTAACCGGGTTCCCTGCAAAACAGGCAGAAAACACCCTGGCCGTGCAAAGAGCATTTTTTTGCATAGCTTAGCATTAGTTTTGGTTGATAAAAACAGTTTCTCCGAATTGTGTTTTGCGTTAACCAAACTATTTACAGGGAAGTGCTTCCAACGCTTCCCTGGTTTGTTTTGATTAACTACAGATTTGATTTAGCTCATTGTGACTGGTTTTTTACAATTAATTTTTTCCCGTTTTCGATTTCAAAATGTACACCTGATTTATTGAGGAAACGCAATACATCATTCAGACTAAGGTCGCGGCCCATTTTGCCCCAGAATTCTATATCAGGAATGGCTCCTTCATACACGATTTCGATGTTATACCAGCGTGCGAGTTGGCGCATGGCTTCTTCCAGTTTTGCATCGGCAAAATTGAAATAGCCGTTCTTCCAGGCCATTACTTTTTCGACGTCTACATTTTTTTCTGTTTTGAGGTTGGCATGAGCGCCTGTCACAGCCTGCTGTCCAGGGGCGAGTACAACACCGGGTATTGTTGCGCCGGGAGGCTGGGAACTGCCGGGTGCGGTAGCATGCACGCGCACCTTGCCTTCTATCAGTGTGGTACTTTCCACCTTTTCGTCATCATACGCATTCACGTTGAAGTGCGTACCGAGCACTTCAATTTGCTGGCGTTTGGTGGTAACGATGAAGGGAATTTTTTGTGAAGCGGGCCGGTTATGAACAACAGGCCGGGGCGTTACTTCAAAATACGCTTCGCCGGTAATTTCCACCTTTCGTTCCTTGTTACTGAAACTGACCGGAAACCGGATGGAGGAAGCGGCATTCAACCAAACTTTGGTGCCATCCGGTAATTGCAGGGCAAACTGTCTGCCTTTGGGGGTGGTGAGTGTATGATAGGTGAGTGCAGTATTGTCGGGAACCTGTTCAGCATGGTAAGCAAGCAGGCCATTGTTCAATTCGGGTTTTGCTTCTTGGCCTGCGTTGATGAAACCGTTGTTCATGGAATCGAGCACCAGTTGGGTGCCGTCGGCAAGTGTGAGAATGGCCCCTTGTTTTCCCGGTTGAACGTCTGTTGGAGCTGATGTTTGCGCCAGGCCAATGTCTTTATTTTTTTTGTTGCTACGGTCCATGGTGAAGAGGATACCGAGCGCAATAAGTGCGGTCACGGAAGCAGCGGCTATCCAACGGTATTTGCTGAAAAGGGAAACCGTTTTTCTTTTTGGCGCCAGCATGTTGTCGGCCTGGAATATGGTTACCATCATTTCTTGTGCAGTGTGCTCATCCATATCCTGCAGATCAGGAACTGACTCAAACCCGGCGCGGAGCAGTTTCCTGGCGGCTTCTTCGTATTGCGGATCGGCCATCAATTGTTGTAGTTCCTGCAACTCCTCTTCGGTAGCCAGTCCTTTGATGCAACGATCAGATAAGTATGCGAGTCGGTCCATGTTGTTTGGGTTTGAAGCAGCGCGGTTTCATAGAAACAGACAAAATTGGTGGTGGGTTTGGGGGTATGGAGGGGAAATTTTTTTTGGAATGAAAGCGAAATCAGATGGGGGGATGGCATTGCATAGCTGACAGGAGGCCGGGACGATGATTCTCTAATCGGGAAATCTTCCCGGCTTTTGCACTGATCTCTTACGTAGGCCGGGAATACCTTGATGCGGCGGAGGTTTCATAAAATAGCGGCCAGCAGCACCAGGGCCGTTTTGCCGAGGCGGGCCTGGCAATAGGCTCTTATCACACGAATGGCTTGTTTGAGGTTTGATTTCACCGTCTCGGGAGAGACGTTTAATACTTTCGCGGCTTCTTCTCTTTTTAATCCATGTTCCTTTATGAGCAGATAGGTTTCCTGCTGGCGGGCGGGCAATTGTTTCACTGCTTCCCTGAGAATGATGGCATATTGATCTTCCTGTTCAGCGAAATCAGGAACATCTATGTTCAACGGATCAGTAAAATACAATTGCGCTTTTTCTTTATCACGCACCAGTTTTTTCACGGCATTAATGGTGAGGCCTTCGGCCATTTTGAAAATCCAGCCGCCGAAATTGCGGACATCGGGGAGGGCGCTTCTGTTTACCCATACTTTCATGAATACGTCCTGCACAATTTCTTCTGCTATCCATTCGTTTCTTGTATATCTCAAAGATAGTGTGTAAATGATGGGACGGTAATGATCGAACACCAACCTAAACGAAGCTTCATCACCGGCGGCAATGCGCTGAAGTGTTTTCTGGTCGGGGAATGATGTGTTGGTTTCCATGAGATGCAGAAACAAATGTATAAAAAACAACAGGTAAAGGACTTCCAAACATTCCCCACTTCCCCAAATGCTACACAACCAATAAAAATCAATTCTTTGGACGAAAGCATTTCACTAATTGACACTTCTGCCAGCAGCTCGTATAAGAAGGTAATATAATTCGGATCAAGAAATGAGCGGCCATATTTCTTTAGTAATTCAACCGGTGATACATCACCAATTTCCCTGGATGCATTCTTTGCCCCGATAATAGTTGGGGAATACCAAACCGACTACCGTTTTGGTCGATAAGCAAGTCTTGGGCCCCTGAAAGTGACAAACAAAATTTGTATGACTAACAGAAATAGAATCGACAGCAAGCGGTATATGGCGCATATACCCAAACTCGTGAAGGTCCCTCATGCATTTATAATACGTTGCTCGACTATTAATACGTGCCAGTTGTTCATTTTTCCTTGCCATGTGATTTTGCTCGCCCTGCCTTTTCGATAAAGGGAGTAGGGATTGAAATGCCTGATGTGTGTAGTGTGCTTTTGGTGGCAATTTTTTTAGTCGCGGTCAATCCCACGGGAGTGGATAAAAAACAAGGAGACGCTTTTGTGGAATCGCCTGTTAACTTTTAACAGCAGTGAATTGGTACTTAAGAAAATATCAGGAAGGGCCCTCACACCAACGGAAGACGATGGGGTGCAGGCAATAGACCTTTCACAAACAATTACCTGTAAGCGGTCAAAATGATTGGGTTTGCAGGTGTGTATTTACCCCGAAAAAACGGGGAAAAGACTGGCAAAATAAAATGGTCGCTTTCGAGGGCTTTCATGTGCTAAGTATCCTTTACCTTTCTCCTCCACAAGAACAGGGAAAAGCTTTTGTAGTTCACAGCCGCCCAGGCCAGGGCGGTTTGTTTTTTGCACCTATTGAAATGCATCGTCAGGTTAACCGTGGTCGTTACCGAAAGATGCAGAAAGTTGTTTGTCGTATTCGGGCATGTAGGAATTTTTTTATAATCTTGCAAAACCAGTCAAATACCTAATCGTACCATCTCATCCTATTACGCTAAGTCCATTAATCAAATCAGCCTGTATATAATATTTCCTTTATTTGTACCGGCGTTTGAAAAAGAAATTTGTACCAATGGAGTTGCACCTACGCGATGAGGAATTAATTAAATTGTTTAGAGATGGGGACACACTTGCTTTTCAGCACGTTCATAAAACGTTTTACCAGGCCATGTGTGTATTCGCGTATGGCTTTGTGCGAGATCAGGAAGAAGCGAAAGATATTGCCAGCGGTGCCTTTCTGAAACTGTATAAGCGACACCAGCATTTTGAATCGCTCCAGACTATTAAAACCTTTCTCTACATCACTACCCGCAATGATTGCATCAAATATCTGAAGAAAGTGCAGGTGAGGGAAAAAGCGGATAAAGCCGTTCAACATAATTACTACCACGATGATGAGGATACCGTGATTGCGGCGATTAAGGCAGAAATACTCATTGAAGTAGGTAAGCTAATCAAATCTCTTCCCAAGACCCCCCGTCGGGTGATGGAAGCATTTTTATCCGGAAAGTCCACGCGCGAAATTGCCTCAGAACTGGGATTATTGGAAAACACGGTCCGAAAAATTAAGTCCCGCACCATTAGTCTCTTTCGGGAAAAATTGAAAGAACTGAGGCAATCTCCATTTTAGTGCCCTCTTACCACCTCCAAAAAAATTTTTTCAATTTTTCTGTCACGAAATCATAGGCTAGCGGTTATTATTATGAGAGCAGCCTGTAATCACTCTGAAACTGAATTAAGAATACCAATACCATTTGTAATATGTCTGACAAGAAACGGTTGCTTGAATTATTAGAGAAAACAGAACGGGAAGAGCTATCATCAGCAGAGTTGTCCGAACTGGAAACACTTTGGATAGCGCATTGGGAACAGCTGGATAGGGCAAAAATCTTTGATGAAATGGTCGCCAATGGGGAGTTAATTACAGGCATTCAGGCTAGTAGACTGTTTGATACGGATACATCAGAGGAGAATGCAGAAGAGGAAATAACTATTTCGATTCCCTGGTGGCGCAGAAGGTGGACCCAATATGCCGCGTCGGTGATGTTGATGGTGGCCATCGGCATAATCACCTACCTGATCCTTAACCAAAAAAATCAAATAGACAACATATCTCTTGCATCACAAGAGGAACGCTTTAAAAATGATATACCTGCAGCGATTTCCGGAGCGGTACTTCAGTTAGCCGATGGAACAGAAGTGCTATTGGATGATAAGAACGGCGTATTGGTCAGTGAGGGTGCGGTGAAGATTATTAAGGACCAGGATAGAGTAAGTTATCAGGCAACCGCCGGGCAACTTGATGAAAAACGGTATAATACGCTGGTTACCCCACAGGGGAGGTATATATCAGTAATGTTGTCCGATGGAACCATTGTTTGGTTGAACGCCGCTTCCCAACTACAATATCCTGTAGTCTTTACGGGTAAAGAACGAAAAGTGAAAGTTGTCGGGGAGGCTTACTTTGAAGTGAAGAAAAACCCCGGGCAACCTTTTATTGTGGAGGCCAACGGAACAGAAATAGAAGTCACCGGTACGCAGTTTAACGTTCATGCGTATGATGAGGAGCCGGCGATAACCACTACCTTGGTAGAGGGGGGTGTGATTGTACGGAAAAATAATCATGAACTTCATTTGGTTCCAGGCCAACAGGCAATCGTGCGTAGCGAAGCGGAAAATAATACCATTACGTTGAATGAGACCGTGAACATAACACAAGAAATTGCCTGGACTAAAGGGTTGTTTCATTTTGAAAAAGCTTCGGTTGCAGATATCATGAAGGAATTGAAACGGTGGTATAACCTGGAGGTAGAGTTTAAAGCTCCCATAACCGAAAAATACTACCTGACCATTTCCCGGCAGGAACCGATCAGTAAAGTGTTGCGGATTATCGAAAAGACCGGCAATGTGAGGTTTACGATTGAGGATAGATATGTGGTGGTATATCCCTGAATAGAGCAACCATGGGGACTACCTCCGGGAAAAGTTTAGTTCTTTTGTTTCAATGTTAACGAATACTGTAAACCGTTCTTCAAACCTTGCAGTTTCCCATCCACTTTGCTCTCCGGCGAGTAGATGCCCTTCTCAATTGGACCTGCAAGACGAAGAGCGGCTTACGGTTTTCATAAAGATAATATCACCTTGCTTATGAAAATACAACAGCCTCATTCCTTTCATACCTTTTTGAATAATAAAATAAGAGGGTACAGATAACCCGGCTGGGTGATTAGGGAAAATAGTATTCTGAATTGTTTTCATTATAGCCAGGAAATGGCGTAAATAACCGTTAAAGAAAATCCTTTATTCCATAAAATACTAAAAAATTGGTTAGGGCTCTAGCTATCGTTTACGTCTGCTGAACCATGCGGGTTCGCTTTATTGGCCAACCCCAATAGCCAGCTGGATAATTCCTTAGGCTAGGGCGGAGTGTAGAAAACAGGAGGCATATTCATGTGATTCCTGTATCAACTCAATGGAAGATTCAAACAATGCCGGCAAAAAAACAGGGTTACGACTGACACTCGTAACCCCGTGAAAGTTTGAGTTTTCCAAAATCTGTGGTATCGAATTGTTAACTCAAAACTCCTCCAAAACTATGGATTTTTCTAATTGGAGAGAGCTGGTATGGTATTGTGCAAAAAAATGCCCGCTCTCCCGCCAAAACTGGCGTGCCATGAGATTAAGTCTCGTATTGATTCTTGCCTCTGCATTACAAGTTCAGGCCTACAACAGTTGGGCGCAGGACAATGTTAGCCTCTCGTTTAAAAATGCGCCGATACAGGAGGTGTTTATGGCCATACATAAACAAACGGGTTACAATTTTGCGTATAATGAGAGTGTTATTTCGAAAGCGAAACCGGTCAGCATTAGTGTTATTAATGTCTCATTGAAGCAGGCACTAGACATTTGCTTCCAGAATCAGCCAATAACATACGAAGTAGAAGACAAGATAATTATTCTGCGAAAAAAATTACAACCGTTAGAAAAAAACTCCGTGGACAAAATTCCAGATGCGAACATCGACGTTAAAGGGAGAGTACTAAACGAAAATGGCGAACCTATTGAGGGAGTAACAGTTAAAGTAAAAGGTACGGGAATTTCTATAATTACGACGAATAACGGAGAGTTCGAGTTAAATAACATTGATAGGGATGCAATATTAGTGTTCACCCATGTCGCAATGGAAACACTGGAACTAAAGGTGGGCGGCAGATCCCAATTAGATATTCGGTTAAAAACCAAAATCAGTGCACTAGGTGGGGTAACGGTTACCCTCAATACCGGATATGAAAAAATTTCAAAAGAACGTGCAACTGGATCATTTGATGTAGTAGACAATCAGTTGTTAAACCGTCGCTTTAGCTCGAATATTCTTGATAGAATAGAGAATTTGACTCCGGGAGTTTTTTTTGATGAACGAAATAACGCACCTGATGAAATTCAAGTACGCGGAAGAAGCACCATTAATTCTGTCTCATCTCCATTGATCGTCTTAGATAATTTTCCATACAACGGAAGCCTAGAAAATATAAACCCTAATGATATCGAAAGCATAACAATCTTAAAGGATGCCGCTGCTGCTTCTATATGGGGAGCAAAGTCAGGAAACGGAGTAATAGTAATTACCACAAAAAAAGGCAAAAGTACTAAACCGCAGGTAAGTTTTGTTTCCAATGTCAAAATAGAC